>JAABUS010000093.1_pt1 | contig 207559 bp, 169 predicted proteins | sample 5560161 | NCBI WGS metagenome assembly JAABUS01 (sample SAMN10711885, study PRJNA513376) | rock metagenome | isolation source: Antarctica rocks | place: Antarctica: Victoria Land, Trio Nunatak nord | collected 2016-01-04 | reverse complement strand
CAACGAAGCTTGTTTTTTTTTCGGTTTCTAGTGCCCGTGCCCGTAGAACTAATCAGCCGGTGTAAATAGAGGCCTCGATGCTTCATTTGAATTTTCCATCAAATACGAGTATGCAACACGATCTTGGGACTGGGAATTTTGCTCCTTCCTAGAGTCCCTGTCATTCTCCAGGTCACGCCTCAAAATCTCCAAAAGACGTCTGCTATCTGGACAACGGGGGCATGTTGGCTTATAGACAAGAGCTGCTTCACTCCATCCAGCAACGATGAAGTGGAAAAGGCTTGGTCGAATATCTAGAAGGCACGGCAGGGAAGATGCTGGGCATACGATCTTTAGGGTTGCCTGAGGGTAACTTCGACTGGTATACTATGATTCCCATGATGTTCTGCCATATCTATCGACTGAATACCACAACAGGGTCTTTCTCGTATGGTACTTTGTAGCCTCTGTCTTGTGAGTCGCTCAACTTTCAAGCCTTAAATGATTTGCTTACAATTGAGGTAGAACTCTACTATTTCTTTTCTACTTCAACCGCCTCTTCGCAGACATTGTCTCCTACGGAATACGGGCGTACACATGGCATTACTATCGGGTCTACGTCGACGTGCAGGCACTTCAGTTCTCCCTCTTAGCAGGGAGAATATTCTTCAAGGGCGTGCATTACCACGGGAAGAATGAAACAATTCTGGTCAATGAAGGCTACATCACATGGAGGTATTGGCTTCGTCATGTTCAAGAACTAGATTGTCGAAGATCAGAACACAAGACAGCCGGACCTTTCGACCATGCGACCATCGATACAGACGGGGAGAATTCTACCGTTGGAGGTGAGGCCGGTGGTGGCAAGCGGCTTCGAGCGCTGCCATGCCGAGTGCAGGTGAACAGCAGAGGTGTAGAGTGGTTCATCTACAATCGAAGTCCGGCTTACGACGCTATTCTACAGAGTATGAAGGACGGAGCGACTGCTGCTCCTTATCCAAAAGCCACGAAGCCCGAAACCCGCGGTAGCACGGACTCGTTCGATAAGGAAGAAGTCTTCCCCTCTGCGGAGCGGAAAGAAGGAGATGGCGAATTGGACGGGAAAGTGGATGATGGAGATCCCAGCACTATGTCTACTACCAGCTCCGCCAATCGAGCCACTGAAAACAATAGCCCCCTCCCTAGTCTGTTGAATCTGCTTCCCGTTGGGGTTCAATGCAGCAAAGGTGCAATTGTGATGGGGAATCACAACACCCGCTCAATACTCACTGCAAAGTTTGACAGTGCTGCTGGTCAAATTAATGCGCGACGATGCCGTGCAATCGATCAATACAAGCAGACGATCGATCTTGATTTTCAACACCCTGTGATAGAATTCAAGCACAACAGGGATTATGTCGAGTCACAGGTTCGTGAAGGATCCAAGGTTTACTCGGAAAGCGCTCAAGGCCCCAAGAGACAATCTGCGTGGCTCGAGCGCTTTAATTATTCAAAGCGCGCTCGCAACGTTTGGGCCTCTATGCGAGGACTGGTGCCTCATCACAAGGGGTCTGTGGAGTCGTTGACCCATGCTCGTCCAAGATCAGCCCAAGCGACTGACATGACCGATGACAATGCGGGTATATATAGCCAGAATCGGTGGCTAGGACTGACACGTTACCTAGATGAAGACGATGATTTTATTGAACAAGAACGCTGGAAAGCGATCGAATACGCCGAGTATTCTACCATTGTGGACTCTCCCTCTATCGGAATGAGTTTCTATTGGGATGTTCCCGGACTGGTGCCGAACTCCGCTGACAGTCTCCCTACGCCTCCTCCCGGGTCTGAGATGGACATCAACGGGGATGCTCCACCTGACTGGGGTATAGACCTCAAAATCCGCGGAGGAACCATCAATTATGGTCCATGGGCTGACAGACAACGGACTGATCTGCAGGCAGTGTTCTTTCCACCCGTCTACAAAGATGCTGCACCTGCTGCAAAGCTCTCACCGGGCGAGAACAGAGTGAGCACTATTCTCAAAATCGTGCTGGAGATAGAGGAAGTCACGACGCTCAGAGTGCCGACGCGAGAAGACTCCAAGGATTGGAAATGGAAAGGACGTAAAGTGGGCTCGGCTGCGAAAGCTGCGAAGCAGAAGAAAGCAAAGGTGCGCGGTAAAAGCAACAAAGACAAGAAGGTCAATGGACCTTCGGAAGAACGTCCTTTTGGCTGGATGGACGTCAAGGTCTCGCCCGACTCGACCGTCAATTTTACCATGGACTTAGTGGCGAGGGCAAATGGTTACAAAAACAATGTCAGTCTGGATCTAAAGGGGCTCGAGATGTCGTCTAGCGTGAATCACGGGTTGCTCTGGCGTTCGCAATCACAGGTCATCTCTTGTGACCTCTCAAATCCCTTAGGCTGGAATACATTGCGGCAATGGCGTGTCCGTATTCAAGATAATGGCATGGAACTCTTCATGATACGAGATCATATGTTCCTCCTGACTGATCTCATCAACGATTGGACGTCCGGGCCCCCAGGTGACTTTCATACCTTCGTCCCATTCGAGTACTCGATCAGTCTACTGTTTGCCGATTTCAAGCTGTATCTGAACGCCAATGATTCCAATATAATCAATAACCCGTCAGACCTCGACGATAACACCTTTATCATTGTTTGGGGCCAAGAGCTGCGAGCCGATCTTTTAATACCTACGAAGGCCTTTCGTCCATCACGCGGCCGAGTAACTTTCGATGTCGAGGCCTACGAAGGGGGCTTCAAACTTCTAACTCCACCTCGGAACACCCAGCACACGTACTTGAACAACCCTGCTGTAGCTTCGCTCAAAGATCTGAAGATAGGTGGATCTTACAATTACTTCACTACGACTTCTCCCAGCCTGACAGACGTTTTAATCCTTGAAATGCATGGTCTGTCACCACAGGTCCACCTGTATGGATTCTTGATACGATATTTCATGAAGATCAAGGACAATTACTTTGGCGATGACGTACATTTTCGCACCTTCGAAGAGTACCAAGATCAGATAAAACAAGTCACTGAATGTAATCTCGGGGATCCTACAACTGGACAGCACAGCCGTCTTAGCAATGATCTGGATGTAATTCTGAGTATCACTGCGGAGAGATCATGTGCCCACCTACCAGCTCACCTCTACTCCTCCGACGAGAACATCAGGCTAGAAATCCTATCAGTAGTTGCCGATCTTCGCATCACGAATTATTACATGGATCTGGCTGTCTCTTCGAGCCCGATTGCCATATCCCATACGTCTCACTCCGAGGTTTCGGAGCACAGTACCGACTCATATTCAAGTACACAGATCTTCATTGATGGGCTCAAGGTCTTCGGCCATCGATTGTTTGGCCTACCTCCTACAGAGCCGACCTACATCTGCAACTGGGATTTTGAGGTCGGATCTGTCACTGGAGAATGCTCCATTGACTTTCTTCGTTGCTTTGCTATGTCACTAGGATGTTTTGCGTTGTCATTTGAAGATGCCGAGAACGCATTACCTCCGCTGAATCCGCCTGTCATACACGATGTGACCTTTTTGCGTGCTCGAACCCAACCAATACTCGTAGGCATACGGGTCGAACAGGCGGCTCTCTTGCTAAGCACAGCCAATGTGAGACTCGACTACAATGATTGGGCTGGTCCACTGTTCTCTGATCGCATGCATGTGCATGTACCAGACCTGACCGTGGCGGTGGTAGATGTTCACGGAGCATCCATTAACCGAAGCATTCCAGAAGACGGTGCTAGCACCCATGCTTACATGCAACTCACTCTTGAACTTGATAGGGTTAAGCGAAAGCGCGATTTTAAAGCGGACCGTCAACTACAACAAGATCATATTGCTCTACACGATTCCAGGACTCGGCGCACGCCATGGCTAATACTCGAACCAGAGCATGTGCTTGACATTGGAGCTTCCCGTCGCCCGACAAAATTTCGGTCACCTGCCATGCCATATCCTTGTATGCCAGGACCGCTTGCGACAACAAGCCATCTGGATGCTGATGGAAGATCCTCAAAGTCAGGTAAGACCACGCCCGTCTCCTCGAGGCCGGCTTTCCATCGTAAGAGCTCATTCTTGACGGATGCGTCTTTGAAGCGAAGCAAGTCAAAGAGACGTGATGACCCTCCTGGTAGATACCAGAGCCCGGGGAACCCCGCGGGACCTATGGATATGGGTCCGCAAGGAAAAGAGCACTGGGACTTCGGAGACGCTCAGTCCCGTCAGGAACACCTTACTCGGACGACACCAAAGCTCTCCAATGGAGATACGCCGGTAGAGTATGCTGTGAGGCAGGACAGCTCGGCTTGTAATGGCCTTGCATTTTCCAGTCCATACAAAAAGCCGTATTTTCCTCTACTCGCAACAAAGCCTGATACAAACGGTTTGCCAGAACTGCCAGGCGTACTGTACCCTGATGCAGTTGTAAGTGATGCCAGCTCTTTGGAAAGCCTAAAATCGCAATCTCTTGATCAGGACACGGAACAATCCAGTTTCATGGTAAAAATGAGCCAGGGGCTCCGGGCCGTTTGTACACCTAAGGCACTTTTATTGGTGACCAAGCTGCTAGCAGAACTTCAAACAAACGACGCTGTGACTCTTCTCGACAAGCTCCAAGTTGACTCAATGACAGATGTGCTGGAGGCGGAAGGAAAGCGCATGAAAGGTAGCCAGATTACTGATGTTCGATGTTTCGTACCCTGGGCAGGTCTGAGATTTTTCAATTCAAGCCAGGACAGCTCGAGAAAAGTCTCCCGTCAAGAGCGTTACGATGTTGTGTTGGACCATCTCACTGCCACTGCGACATCATCCGACCAGCTTTCCGAGAACGTTCCGTCGCTAGACAGCCCTCAATCTTCGTTCCACATACTCCTCAACCAATTCATATGCACTGCAAGCGAGTCTTTGGAAGGCAACGCGGACGAGCGTGCTGTAATCAGTCTTTCGATCTCAGAGCCTTTACTTTGGATGCTGCACGGTTCTGAATCAGCTGCGGAAATCCAATTCAGCGAACTCCAAGTGACAAGCACAAGCAGAAAAGTTGATTACATTTCATCTTTGGTCCGCCAAACAATGGTAATGTCAGAAGATTTGGCGAAGCGATTCTCACAGATCGAGAAACAGCGGAAGTCACGGCTCCGACTGCTGGTTCTGTTGCTCACTATCGAGGGAAAAGACGTTCCAGATCCGCCATTTTTGACGCGAGCTTCCTATGTTTTGCGCAGCGCATCTCACCATGTCAGGAGCAGCGATTCGTGGAAGGCAATGTCTCGTCTTCGGTATGTATATCGCTGTCTTCCCGCCTACACCCGCGACAAGATCCATGCTCAGTGTGATAACAAATTGGCTTCGTGTCCACGAGACGCTGGGAGCCGTGTCATTGCGAGCTTTGAAAAATGGCGTACATGGGACCTGGGGGAGATAAGAGCTAGTCTGTTGATGCAGAGGGTGTATGGACAATTGTTGGATTCGCCTGCGCAGAAACCCCTCGCACCAATGGGTTTCAAAGTAAGTGTGAGGGCGCGAAAGATCCAAATTCTCGTGGACCCTGGGCCATATCAAAACGAGATTTCCCTCGAAAACGTTGTAATTGCCGCTACCATGAACCAGGCCTCTTCTATGCTTGCGAACAGTTCTTCCGGATCGGCCTCATCATCGGAGCCCTCGCCCCGGAAGACATCCACAATCCAGCTACATTGCGCCCAGGTTGCGATACGCTTGCACTGGGCTTTGTTGGATCTCCTTGAAAACCTCGTTGAGACCGTCCAAACCACAATAGGTCCTAGCCAAAAGAATAAAGTCCGAACCCTGCAGAAGTCGCCCTCCGAGTCTTGTTTACATGTTGTTGTCTCATCCGATACGAGCATCTTTACCTTTGATACGAGGAACATAAAGATGATTTCGCTTTGTCAAGGCCTCAAAACTTCCTTTATCTCTATGCCTGATGACGCTGGCTCCGAAGACTCTCTGATCAGTGTCGTGGTAGATGCTGACGCTGCAACTTCGGAGATCAAGCGCAATGCAAAAGTTCTTACTTTATACATGCTGCGACGACCTCGAGTCATAGGATCTAGGAATGGTAGATATAGGATCGACGTGGCTAAACCGTGGATGCTTGTTGGCTCTGGCCAAGATTTCAGTTTTCAGACCCTAGCGGATCCGCTTGAAATGATTGAACTTGCAGATAATGTTTTGCAGCATGAGGTGGCACACCTCAAAAAGTGGGTAAAGTCTATACAGATTGCTACTGGTTCTGTAAACTCACCTACCGCTCCCCAGCAGCAAGAGGGTCTTCTGAAAGCTGATGTTGCACTCTTCCTGGACTCCTATCTAATCAATCTGAGAGTTCTACCGTCCTTGAGATATCAAAATCGTGGTACAGGAGCCCGCACCTCAATCAGTTCCGGACTGCGTAGCATTTATGATTCGAACGTGGATTTCGAATTGAAGGCACATTCTCACGTCTTCAGCGCTGATACGAAGGATACGTTGAACGAGCTGTCCAACTTCCAAATGCCTCCCATCAATGGTCGCCTGAGTGTCGAGCTTGCACCTGGTAAAAAGTCTGTGGTCCTCAACACTCTGGTCGAGAGCATTGTGTTCGATGCTTCGGCGATACATACCATGTTTACAGCGGTCAATAGGCCAGAGATTATCAGCCTTAGTGGAAGTATAGATGAGGGGGTTTCTGCAATCATGGACCAATATTTGCAGATCTTCGACGTCAAGGGCTCGGAAAAGGACCTCACTTTACCTGAGCCAATACTTTACGACGCGTATGCCACTTTGGCAGGCTTATCCGTACACACTAGCACTTCAGACTCGGTGTCTGTTGCAAAGGGAGCACAACTACAATTCAAGATGGGCCGAGTCCATCTCAAGGCAACGAATAGAAATTACCACCGTGAAGTTCCATTGGAGTTTCCCCAGATTGAGGTTCAACTACGCAGCATAAAGCTGGATTTGCTACGCTTCGACCATCTCGATCTTCTTCCATGCGGCAACGTCGCCATTGGAGCTGTTTTGCGGAGTACGTCAAAGCCAAACGACCTTGGAGAACTCGTCCGTGCCTATCAAATCCGAAGCGATAACCTCCAGATCAATATATTTACTGAAACAGCTTCTGTAATAGTAGCGATCCTGGGACACTTGCAAGATACGCTCAAGACTGTCGACCTATCACAAGAAGTCAGAAAGCTGAAAAAGCTCAGGCATCCGAAGGTGAGAAACGAGGCACTACTTTCTGAGGTTATCGAGGACGATGCATCCGGAAAGACAGCCAAAACTACTGCTCTATTCAGCGCCATGTACTCTCTGGAGTTGACGAATGTCTGTGTCACGTGGCGGATTGAAACTTCCATCCCCGTCTCGCCAGGCCGCGAGCCCGAAGACCTCATACTATCGTTCACCAAGATTGACCTTGCAACCAGGAAGGACAACGCAGCTCGTCTCCTAATCCAGGACCTCCAGCTTCAGATGGTACCTGCCTCCAAATTATCAACGGTGAGATCTTCAAATTCAGCCCTTTTACCAGAGGTGGTCTTCAATGTTGCCTACATTTCAACAGCACAATATCGCCGGCTAGCTTTCCAAGCCGCCGGCAAATCTCTAGACCTTCGGCTGACATCACAATTCATCCTGCCTGCGAATGACATAAGGCGGTCCATTTCCCTGGCCGTTCAGCAGGTTCGCACAGCGACTGCGGATTGGGACGCAACAGCTACTGTGACTGATGGTCCAAAGAAAAGCTTGCTGGGCAGCAAGAAATTTGCCTCATTGCTTATAGATGCTGACTTTGCTGGCGCGGTTGTCTACATACAAGGCAGAAATATCGTCGATCTCCGTTCAGAGGCTCTCAGCGTTCTCCAAGGGGGCCGTCTTCCACAGCATGGACGCTACAACCAATTCACCTCCGAAAACGCGAACAACAGCAGTACAACATTAAAGGCACCAGGCATAGCATTCAAAATTGAATACAAAAATACATGCGTTGATGAGCAGTCTTTCAACGCCGAGATGAAGGTTGATGCGTCCTTGAATATTTTATATCCGACAATAGTGCCATTGGTCATGGAGATCTCATCGAGCGTCAAGAACATTGTTGGTGAGCCGGACGAACAAAAGCAACCAGCGAGAACAAGTATAACACAACCGAAATTTCTTGGGGATGAGAGACTACGCGGCGCCGATCCGAGCGCTATTTTCGGTAATTGCAGACTCAATCTCGGCCTCCGCATATGTAGGCAGGAGTTCAGTCTAAGTTGTCAGCCCATTGCGCGGGTTGCAGCGACTGCTCGTTTTGAGGACATTTACATCACTGTCAATACGGTCCAGTCAAAAGACCATGGTAGATTTTTCACCATCTCAGGAGCATTCACCAAGCTGCAGGCGTCTTTGCAACACGTCTACTCGCGGGAGTCAACTGGAAACTTTGAGGTCGACTCGCTCGTGGTATCTTTGATGAATAGCAAACATGTCAGTACAGTTAACGGCATCTCCGCGATCCTAAATATCAGTCCCATGAAAGCACATATCAACGTCAAGCAAGCACAGGACTTCTTGCTCTTCCGCGAAATATGGGTGCCACCAGAAATTCGACACTCACCCTCTGCGCCTACGCCGGTACATGCATCAGAATCTCAAGCTTTTATCGGCCAGCGTTATCAGCAAATAGCTGCAGCGGGCGCCTTCCCCTGGAACGCGACAATCTCTATCGCTGAGCTCGATTACTCAGTGGACCTAGGTCAATCGCTAGGCAAGTCTGCCTTTGTGATCTCCGGGTTCTGGGTCTCGTCCAAAAAGACTTCGGATTGGGAACAGAACCTGTGCCTTGGTTTCGACAAAATGGCCATTAACGCCAATGGCAGGATGAGTGGCTTCGTCGATATACAGCACTTGAAAGTACGCACGTCAATACAATGGCCGGTCACAGAAAAAGCTCACAATGATACTCCTTTGGTGCAAGCCTCTCTGGCATTTGATTACCTGCGTGTCAAAGCTGCATTCGACTACCAGGCATTTCTCATTGCAGATATCACCAGCTTTGAGTTCATGATGTACAATGTCAGAGACAGTCAACATGTTGGCCGAGATAGACTTGTTGGCGTTCTGGACGGTGACAAAGTACAAGTCTTCTGTACCACAACTAGCGCCTCGCAGGCCATCGCACTGTACCAAGCAATTCAGAGACTGCGTCAAGAAAAACAGGCAGCGTATGAGACATCACTTAGGGATATCGAGAAATCCCTCCGCCGCAAGTCATCTGTCAACCCTATGGCTATGCACGCAGCTGCTAAGAAGCAAGAAGAGACGAGTGCGGGCGTGACCACCTCGTCTCTAAAACTCCAAACTGATGTGGTAGTCACTTTGAAAGTTGTCAATGTGGGCGCTTTTCCCACTAATTTCTTTGATAAACAGATATTTAAATTGGAAGCACTCGACGCTTCAGCCCGCTTTGCAGTCGTCTTAGACCACGAAAAGATTCACAGCACACTTGGCATGACTTTGGGACAGCTCCGCATCGCATTAGCTGGCGTAACAAGAGCCAGTGTACCTAAGACTATGGGTGAGGTCTCAGTCGCTGACGTAGTCGCTACTGCCACTGGCTCTCGGGGAGGAACAATTCTCAAGGTGCCGAGGCTAGTCGCGACGATGGAAACATGGCAAGTTCCAGATTCTACACACATAGACTACATTTTCACGAGCTCTTTCCAGGGCAAAGTCGACGTGGGTTGGAACTATTCTCGAATCAGCTACATACGGGGCATGTGGACGAGCCACGCTCGAGCACTTGCACAGCGCCTGGGAAAGCCGCTGCCTCAGTCTGCTGTACAGATCACCGGCGGGCCAAGACCCGGGGGAGGAGAAGGTAGTCAACAGCCTGGTGAGGAAAAGCAGGAGAAGATTACTGCAGTGGTCAATGTTCCACAGTCAAAATATCAATACACAGCTTTGCGGCCGGCTATCATCGAGACGCCGCAGTTGAGAGACATGGGCGAGGCTACGCCACCGCTTGAGTGGATCGGATTGCATCGAGACAGATTACCGAACATGACTCATCAGATCGTGATTGTCACACTTTTGGAGGTGGCTAAGGAGGTAGATGACGCTTATTCAAGGATTCTGGGCTCGTCATAACACTTTTCACTTCAGTCATAGAATTGTCACGGGAGTATGGGCGTGGACATAATCACTGGGAGCGTTGCGACTCATTGTCGTTATAGATGTATTAGGCTTTGTTTATAGCGTGCTAGATACCCTTGCATTGGCAGAAACAATTTGCTTATTGAAAAATTGTCCCTCTCAACAGTGACAAAAAGAAGAGCCTAGAAATCTATAGCGTTTAGAGCTATGACTCGGTGACTCAGTATAGATTGATCTTAAGACTCATCGAGAAGGAGGAGGGAGGCTCCTTTGCCCTTAGTTCCGTCGCTTAATGTTGAATTGCCCCATCTTTTTCTTCAGCGTCGTTCTCGCACATCCCAAGCCCTTTCACTAGCACATTTCTGCACCACTCTTCCACAACACAAACAATTCTCAGATCCTCGCTTTTGTCCTCGAAAGCTCTCGACATCCTTCGAGACTCTCATTTCGACAGGTTGAGCGAGCCCGCGGTCCTGCACACAGCGGGGTAGCCCCTCCCAGAAAAAATCTCGAAGCCGTTCAGTTAAAACACCGCCAAGATGGTCAACTTCACCGTCGAGGAGGTATGTATTCCCAGTTCCAGTATGCCCTTGCAATACGGGCCACTAACAAGATAACAGATCCGTGCGCTCATGGACAAGCCGGCAAACATCCGCAACATGTCGGTCATCGCTCATGTGGACCACGGAAAATCCACCCTCACCGACTCCCTCGTCCAGCGCGCTGGTATCATCTCCGCGGCCAAAGCAGGAGAACAGCGATTTACGGACACGCGCAAGGATGAACAGGATCGATGCATTACCATCAAGTCTACGGCCATCTCTCTATACTCCCATATGGCCGACGAGGATGATCTCAAGGACATTCCTCAAAAGGTTTCCGGAAACGACTTCTTGATAAACTTGATCGACTCACCAGGTCACGTTGATTTCTCGTCCGAGGTCACTGCTGCTCTTCGTGTCACCGATGGTGCTCTCGTTGTCGTCGACTGCGTTGAGGGTGTCTGCGTGCAGACTGAGACTGTGCTCCGACAGGCCCTGGGTGAGCGAATTAAGCCCGTTGTGATCGTCAACAAGGTCGACCGTGCTCTTCTTGAGCTCCAGGTCTCGAAAGAGGACTTGTACCAATCCTTCTCGAGAACTATTGAATCCGTCAACGTTGTCATCTCAACCTACTTCGACAAGACTCTTGGAGATGTCCAGGTCCAGCCGTACAATGGTACCGTGGCCTTCGGTTCAGGTCTTCACGGATGGGGTTTCACGGTCCGCCAATTCGCTGTCAAATATGCCAAGAAGTTTGGCGTTGACAAGAGCAAGATGATGGAGCGTCTATGGGTATGTTCACGCCTCGGTGTAATTTGATTTCTTGATGCTAAATTTGATCTTCTACAGGGCGACAACTACTTCAACCCAAAGACCAAGAAGTGGACCAAGAGCGGCGAGCACGAGGGTCAGCAACTCGAGCGTGCCTTCAATCAATTCATCCTAGACCCCATCTTCAAGATTTTCGGCGCAATCATGAATTTCAAGAAGGACGACATCCCGACTCTGTTGACAAAGCTGGATATCAAGCTCACTGCTGAGGAGCGAGACATGGAGGGCAAGCAACTACTCAAGGTTGTTATGCGCAAATTCTTGCCTGCCGCCGACGCACTCTTGGAGATGATGATCATCCATCTGCCATCCCCAATTACAGCCCAGAGATACCGTGCTGAGACCCTTTACGAAGGTCCACCTGACGATGTGAACTGTATTGGTATCCGGGATTGCGACCCCAAGGCACCACTCATGCTGTACGTTTCGAAGATGGTGCCGACATCTGACAAGGGTCGATTCTACGCTTTTGGACGTGTGTTCTCAGGTACCGTTCGATCTGGCCTGAAAGTCCGCATTCAAGGCCCTAACTACGTGCCGGGAAAGAAGGAGGATCTTTTCGTCAAGGCTATCCAGCGTACCATTCTCATGATGGGCCGAAACATCGAGCCAATCGAGGATGTGCCCGCCGGTAATATTCTTGGCTTGGTCGGCGTGGATCAATTCTTGCTCAAGTCTGGTACCCTCACTACGGATGAGAACGCTCACAACTTGAAGGTCATGAAGTTCTCGGTGTCCCCTGTCGTGCAACGATCGGTCGAAGTCAAGAACGCCAACGACCTGCCAAAGCTCGTCGAAGGTCTGAAGCGATTGTCAAAGTCGGACCCTTGCGTCCTCGCTTTCATCAATGAAGCTGGTGAGCACATTGTGGCTGGTGCTGGAGAGCTGCATTTGGAGATCTGTCTCAAGGATCTTGAGGAAGATCACGCTGGCGTTCCGCTCCGTGTGTCAGACCCTGTTGTGTCTTACCGTGAGTCTGTCGGTGGTATATCAAGTATGACTGCCTTGTCGAAATCGCCAAACAAGCACAACCGTCTGTACGTCACTGCACAGCCTTTGGACGAAGACGTCTCGAAAGACATCGAGTCCGGCAAGATCAGCCCTCGTGATGATATCAAGGCTCGTGCCCGTATCTTGGCTGACGAGCATGGATGGGATGTTACCGATGCGCGAAAGATCTGGTGTTTCGGTCCCGAGACGACTGGCGCCAACTTGCTTGTCGACCAGACTAAGGCCGTTCAATACTTGAACGAAATCAAGGACTCCGTTGTCTCTGGTTTCCAATGGGCAACAAAGGAAGGTCCAGTCGCCGAGGAGCCTATGCGCTCCGTCCGCTTCAACATCATGGATGTCACTCTTCACGCCGATGCCATTCATCGTGGTGGTGGGCAGCTGATCCCAACTACTCGTCGTGTACTGTACGCTGCAGCTCTTCTTGCCGACCCCGGAATTCTTGAGCCTGTCTACTTGGTCGAAATCCAGGTCCCGGAGCAAGCCATGGGTGGTATCTACGGTGTCCTTACCCGAAGGAGAGGTCACGTCTTCTCGGAGGAGCAGCGACCCGGGACTCCTCTGTTCAATGTCAAGGCTTATCTACCCGTCAATGAATCCTTTGGTTTCACTGCCGATCTCCGTTCGCACACTGGTGGTCAAGCATTCCCTCAGTCTGTGTTCGATCATTGGCAGATACTGCCTGGTGGTTCACCTCTCGACCCGTCGACGAAGCCTGGCCAGATTGTGCAAAGCATGCGGAAGAGAAAGGGTATCAAGGAAATTGTGCCTGGTGTCGAGAATGTAAGTGCCCCCTGTAGTTCCCACTGTTCAAATCGCATGCTAACAGAATTCTGTAGTACTACGACAAGCTATAAAGGCCTCAACTCTGGTCATATACTTAGATAGAAATCGTCTGCGCATATGCATAAGATCGGTTGTGCTGATATGAATAAATTATGGTTACGAAATTGAGGAAACGATTCATGCAATGAAGGGGATGGTTTGTGCTTTCAAGGATTAGGCAAGCAAGGAAGTTTTTTATGATTTTTTCTTCAATGGGATGCGAGAGTCCTAGCTTTCTGCAGGAACAATGTACATAGCTTGGGCTTGAATTCAAAAGTCCGCGTCAATCTCGTGCCTAGCAGTGAAGTGAAGTAAGGGAATCTGCTGATGTCGAGACCGGCCAAACGTTGATACTGGGTCAAACCAGTCTTCTGGACATGGTTTCACGGCGTGTCACTGGCATGGTATCCTGTCATCCATAAGGAATTTCACTCTGCCACTCACGCCCTTAACAGAATACTTGTCAATGGGCGGGCCCGAGACCCCTAAGCGAGCCACCAAGTGAAGCCCTAACTGGCCCCCGAGAGTGATTTTGGGCGCTAGAATAGGGATATCCAAGGGCCGGCTCCGGGGACCCCTAGGGCCCTCATCGACTAGACAAACCCCCTCTAGGTCAACGCGGAGGGCGGAAAATCGCCGCCCGATGTCACTCTGCGCCAAACAAGCACTCTAGAAGCTTGAATCGGCACACACTCCTTCAAGTCTATTCCTACTCGTACCTTCTAAAGAGATTTCCTCACTATAACAGAGCCAGTTGAATTCCTTCCCGCTACCGACATGCACATCGACGACGAGAACGCCGCAGAACTCAAGAAGTGGATAGTGAAGAAACTGGAATTCATGTATGTTGATACTGGATTCGAGCCCTGGCACAACCGATTTGCAGTGTCCAAATACGCGCGCATGTATGCTGACTGTGGTACCTCTTCCAGCTCTGACGCAGATAGCGATGTACGAGAAGCCCATTCCTACGCGATGGAAAATGCACCACTAACATTTAATAGGTTCTAGCAGACTACGTGCTTGCATTGATACGCGCAGAATCGCCTGAACCAGAAGTGAGAATCACCGCTGTCGAGAGTCTTGAAGACTTCCTGAAGGACAGTATGTAACAGAACTCTGGGGCTTAAAACGTGCAATCGCAATCAGCAGGCTGATATCTCCAGGCACACCATCCTTCGTCGAGGAAGTCTTCCACGCTATAAATACCAGATCCTACGTCCCCGGATATATTTCCCCACCAGCTGTCTCCTCGGGAAGTCCTCCATTCACTGCTCCATTAGGACCGACTGGCGCATATGGTTCCCTTGGCGCGGGACGAGGCTCATATGGAGGGTTCCAAGAGTCAAGAAAGCGCTCCAACAACGACAGGCAAGAACATGAAAACGGTTCCGACTCCCAGTACGCGCGGGGTGGCCGGCCAATGAAGCAGATGCGAAGAGGTGGTAGAGGAAGTGGGCAAGATGGATTCGGAAGTAGGGGAGGGCGAGGAGGTTTCCAAGAGCCAGCATATCCACTCCCACACGCTGGATCGCCACCAATGCCCTCGGGTTTCCTAGGTATGCCTATAGCCCCCGCTGGTTTGTCCTTCGACCCCAACGATCCAATGGGTGCTATGATGGCCATGCAAGCTATGGGAATGCCTCCGCTCCCCGGGATGGCACCGCTTCCTCATGCAGGCTCTCCCAATAGTCATCCGCAATTTGGGGTGCAGACCCCACCAACGCTGGTGAGGCCGAGAAAAAGAGAGAGGTGCTGTGATTACGATACGCAAGGCTACTGTGCTAGAGGCGACTCTTGTCCGTATGAACATGGTACAGACCGTCTAATAGTGCCAGGCGAAGGTAAGTGCTTGGATTTCTGGTGATGAAAGATTCTAATTGTCTCTAGAATACGACCCTAGAAACTCTAGCCTTATGGGCATGCAGTCCACGTCTTCCACCTCAAACGGACATGGTGTGCCTAGCGATCAACGGGGCAATGGGTATACTCGAGGCCAAGGAAGGGGGAGAGGTGATCGAGGAGGGTTTACATCACGGCGGCAGAATAACCGTGCAGAATTCTCCCAAGCTGGACCCAATCACGATCGATCGATCACTACCATCGTTGTCGAACAGATACCAGAGAACAAGTTCGACGAGACGTCAGTCCGAGACTTCTTCTCTGAGTTTGGTAATATTGTGGGAGTTACAATGCAACCATACAAGCGCCTTGCATTGGTCAAGTATGACGACTATATAGCGGCAAGAGGAGCATACGATAGCCCAAAAGTCATATTCGACAACAGATTTGTCAAGGTTTATTGGTATAAGCCCGGCACTCTTCCTACTCCCCCATCGTCAGCCAAGCCTGCCGCGACCTCACCTACAGATGAGCCGGCTTTCGACAAATCCGAGTTTGAACGAAATGCAGCAGCTGCACAAAAGAAGTTGGAAGAGAAGAAGGCACAGATGAAAGACATGGACGCAAAGAGGCAGGCGTTGGAGAAGCAGAAAGAGGAGCTAGCGCAGAAGCAAGCCGAAGAGACGCGGAAGCTGCTCGAAAAGTTGAAGGCGAAGGCAAAGGGTGTATCGAATGATAACACGGAAATGGCGAACACCGAGACGAACGGGACGAACGGGGAAGACGACAGCAAAGTGAGCGTGCACACCAAGCTATTACGAGAAAAAGTTGCTGAACTCGAGGCCGAGGCTAAGAGTTTGGGACTTGATTCAGCACTGAGCGACTACACTTCTAGAAGCCGAGGAAGAGGCAGGGGAAGAGGCTCATATAGGGGTTGGGAAGGCTTCGCAGGGAGGGGTGCCGGATACGACTCACCTAGAGGTAGGGGCAGAGGCGCTTTCGGAAACCGAGGCGGTGGGAAATACAACTTGGATAATCGGACTAAGAAGGTTGGAGTTTCTGGAGTGGAATTCACGCTGGAAAGAGATGAGGCGCTTAGGCAGCACTTGCTGGTAAGTACAAAAGCCGTAAGCATGTGAAGTGCATTATTGACTCAACGTAGGGTGTTGGCGAATTCGAAGCCATCGAAACTCATCCAGATAAACCCGACACGCAAATCGTCACCTTCAAAGACCGACCTACAGCGGAAAGTTTCATGTACGGCACCAAGGATATCCCATCGGTCGGTAAGCTAGAATACACTTGGTACAATGCACCATCCGTCTCCGCGCCGACGTCAGCAAAGCCAGCGAATCCGGACGGAGATGTAGGCATGGGCGGCGCATGCGCGGATGGTGATAGTGGCCATGCAATGCCTGCGGAAATGGATTATGATGTTGCTGAGGAAGACGATAGATGGAGATAGAAAGGTTTGGACGTGTGTTATACTTCTTTTCTTGAGGATGGGAATCGGCTCAGCCAGCCTTTCTGACTTCAAGCCAGCTTCACAATGTCACGTTTCTTGCTCGATGGTCCAGTGGAATGATCAACTCTTGGGCTGCGTCCCTCAAGAACAGCACCTGTGGTTCTTTCTACTTTTCTTGGTCTTTGTATTCGCAAGAGATAGGTTGTCTACGCACTTGCGTGGTCAGATCCACCAGCAAAAGCTCCATTCCAGCATATGGTTTCTTTCTAAATTTTCAAGCATTAACGCTGCTTCGTGTGCATTTTCTACTCGAGGCTACCCAAGCAAAACGGATCTAAAACCTCATTGGCCGGACTTAGCGGGAGTAATTCCAGGTATGACGAAACGTCAACAGCACCTTGAACTGTGTTCGGACGAAAAGTTACGATTCTCCTCAACATCTAGGTACAAATCATACCAATTGCTCTCACAACAACAGATACACAATGGCTCCACGCGGTCTCGCAATTCTGATAGGCGCTGGCCCAACATCTGGCGCCGGGGTGGCAAGGTAAGGCCAAGAACCTGCTATTACAGAGAATTTTGAAGCTAACTTGGCTTCAGAATCCTCGCACATCCTTCCCAAGGCAATTACGCCGTTGCTCTCTTGGCTCGTAACCCGGAAAACCTCGTCCATGTAGCCAAGGGCATCCGCGAGTCCACCCCCAACCCAATCGGTAGGCTCAATTCGGATTAAGCTCCTTTCAGGTCGAACATCTGAGCAATAGCTGCCTCACAATTCCATCCGTCCAAAAAAGGGCTGACTCTGAAATGCTGTGCAAAGAAACTTTCCCTTCGGATACGAACCCCTCCAATCTTTCCAAAGCCTTCGCCGATATCCGCTCGCACAGCGCCTTCAAAGACCTAAAACTGCGCGTAGCAGTCTACCACATCAAGAACGCCAGCCGGAAGCCCTTCCTCGAAGAAACACACGCAGACTTCATGAACAGCATGGAAACATACGTAGGCGGCGCAATGGCATTCTCACAAGAGGTGGTGAAGATGCTCTTTGCCCACCACGGAGAAAAAGCGCTCACGGACGGTGGGGAGAAGAAAGGCACGTTGATCCTGACGGGCACGCTGGGCGCGATGCGCACGAATACGAATTTTGCTGCGTATGGCGGCTCGAGATCGGCGGCTCGGTCGTTGGCGCAGGCGCTAGCTAAGGAGTATAGTCCGGTGGGGATTCAGGTTGTGCATACGATTGTGAATGGTAGCGTAATAGACGAGGAGTCCGAGGCCACGAGGAGTGGGAAAAAGATTAGTGCGGAGGCTTTGGGAAGGAATTACTTGTGGCTTAGTGAGCAGGAGCCGACCTTATGGACGCATGAATTAGATATGAGGCCTGCGCAGGAAAAGTTTTGAGCTAGTTCAGAAATGATGAACGCGTAAGTAGAATCGATTCCTCAGCTTTGTAGTCTTTTCTCGCGCTTGAAGCACAGAAATTCAGATCTCGTGCCCTCTCTTAACCTCTTTAATACCTGCCTCATCTCGGGCAGCTCCCCTTGCAACTGCTTGCTGGCATCATGTGTCGTGCCTTGGTCCAATTGAATATAGATCTCTGACTGCGTCTCACCGGCCGCTTTCGTTGTGTACTGGCTCATCGTTTGAGCCACGAACTCCACATCCAATGTTGCTTGCATAAGACCCGCAAGAGGGTATCGCGACCTTTGCTTGAAGGCATCTAGGAACGCTAAACTCATCTGCTCCAATAGATGGGAAAGAATCTGGTTGGTAAGTGTTGGCGCTGTGGTCGACACCTCTGTGTGACTGTAGACAAGAGCCAACAGCGCTTCGTAGACGTACGGTTGGACTGTAGACGGACGGGAGCTTGCGGGCAGCCAATCTGGTGAAGCAATCCCTGCATGCACGATGGAGGAAAGTTGGGAGGCAGTAGGCTGGGTGTAAGAGAGGAAGAGGCGGTCGGATATTTGGGAGAGGGCATCACGGATGGTTTTAGATTCGTCGGTCAATGTAATGGAGAAGTTAGTTTCGAATTGGGAGATTAGGCCTGGTACGGTGGTGCTCTGTAAAATGGCAAGATTGGAAAGTGTGAGGAGCTTGCGGATATTCTGAAGAGGTCAGTAAATGTTGTAAATCAAAGATAGAGTATACCCTACACGGCTGTCGCCGTCAAGGCTCTTCTCGCCGTTCCGCGAAACAATCCAATCATCCGCTCCTGCAGCCCCATCCTCGTCGCTTCGAGGTTTCGACCTCTCAGCATTTTCGATCATACCAGACAACGCCTTGTAGAGCGATGTGACGAATTGGGCTCTGACCATCTGTACCAATTTGGCAGGAGGTGGGCTGACAATGCCTACTGTCCCTGACCTAGTGATTGCTGCCTCTGGAACGTACAACAATTTCTGCATTCCCACAAGGACGGTCGATTCGAAGGCTTCGAAACGAGAGGGCATGTTTGTCAAGTCAGACTGATCATCCGCTCTTGACCAGTCCTCCAAGACCTTGCACATTTCCGCATCTCTACCCCAGGCAGCACAGGCAGCCCTTGCTGATCTTTCTCGTGCACCTGTAACCATCGTCTTTAGCTTTTCGGAAACCGAATGTCCAGATGCCACAGGTCGCATTGCAATCATCTCGCTAGCTGCCGATCCAAGCAAGGTGAGAAGCTTCTCGAGGTAGTGCACTCCGCTCAGTGAGTTTGCGTATGGAGGCCAGAACGCGAATTCCTCAAATGCCTCACCTTTATGTGGGGAAGGAGGCGGCAGGTTGTTTTCATCAAATTTGAAGCGAGAGTCTCGATGGGCGAACGGTGATATGGTGGCGGAGTGTGGTGTGACAGGTGTAGGTGAGTTGGGTGTAGGTGGTAACGGCGAATAGAGGGAAGAAATGTCCTCAATTGGGGGGTCAGCAAAGAAAGAAAATATGTTTTCCTGCAGTATCCCTACGAGCTCGAGGGTCCCATTCTGCAAATCTCTGACGCCGTCTTGAGACAGTCGGTGGTGCTTGCGGCTGCGCCCATCAATCCCAATTGGCAATGTTTTCTGTACTTTGCCATCTATGAAATTTTGTGCCTTATCCCAGAAATCAATCACTTCCCCTAAGATCCCGTTTTGAGCCGACAGAAGGTTGTTCAAGGAGTTGTAGATTAGGTCCCAAAGCTCGATTACCGGCGGCGTATCTACGTCCTTACTCTTACCGTCGGCGTCCTTGGTAGCAGGACTCCTTAGATGAGCAGCGACAACCTGAGCAGCTGGCGGCTCCGCATTAGCGAGCCGTCTTCGGAGCACTTCGATCTCCACCCTCGAGCGCTCAAAAGTAGCGCTTATCTTATTTTTCAGATAATCATAGCGACTTAAGAGCCATACCCAGATCGGATTGTCATCTGTTCCGAGCTCCAATAAAACGCTGATTAGTGCCATATGCTCATCCTGAGAAGTACGACTCATAGCCATTGCTGGATTTGTTTGGACATTGGTAAGCTTGCGCCAGACATCCCGCTTGAAGTTGTCAATTCGATCTTCAACCTCGGACCACATGCGACCAGTAATGACTATTTGATGAACTTGAGAATCTGTAAGCTGCGAACGGTCATGTGATGCGTTCTCGGCGATCTGTCTGGCCTCTTCTGTGTACTTCCGAGCCTTGGAGTATTCTTCGACCAGACCATCGTAGTCTTTGCGTTTTATGCTCTCGTTCACAGCTTTGCCTGCTTTGAAGATGCCTTGACTTTTCTCTACAGATTCCATGACCGACTTCAAGTTGCCCTCCCGTTCTCGCCCGCCAAGGGCAGGTCCCCATATCTCTTCTGCTTTGACGGCCACCTCAATCAGGGGCGCTTTGATCCCTTGCACACCGTATTCGCTCTCTTTAGTTAAGGCATTCTTCTTTTTATCGCTTGGCAGAGGCTTGTGTTTCCCTTTTGTCGGAGTCGGAGGACCCTGCCCACTAACGTTCCTGAAATGGTTGCTGCCTCTGCTCGTGACCCGACTATGGGTCCGTGATCTCTCTGCCTCAGGCTCGGCGCCATGACTTCGCATTTCCGCATAGACATTGTCAATGGTAGTCTTTGCACGTACGAAGCGTTCAAAATTCGACTCTACTAGAATTTTCAAGGAAGCAGACTTCTGGTCAATGGAGCGGGAAAGAAATTCGAGACCCTGGAGCAAAGACTGTGTAGATGCGTTCGAATGTACTTGTGATAGGTAGAGGGTAGGTGAGAACGTGGTAGATGAGAGAAGAAATCTATTCCCTGAATGTAATCAGCATGAGCTGCTTGAGAGCTTGTCCAGATCTCACTTAGGCGCTGATCCTCCTCGACAGGTAGACCCTTCCGCCTGAGCACGCGTACAACGCTGTCTGTCGCGCCAAGAGGATCAGGCTCGTCTTTCTGCACCAAATTCTCTTGACCGTCGCAAAGCTTCTGCGATCCAGGTACTAAGCTTCGCCTATCACTTCCACTGCGTTCGAGCGCCGAGTATCTAGACTTGGAACGTCGAATGACATGCCTTGAGAGGCTTGTATTCGGTATCTCATCCTCTGAGGCATCGCTCTCGTCTTTTTCTGCTGGCCATGCGATAGGGAAGGGGTTTGTCAGATTATAATGATTTAAAATAGTGTGCTCATTGTTCATGGTGGCGCCCTCATTTGAGTTAAGAGCATCTCAGCTGTTCATGGAAGCTCTGGAAGCGTGTAGAGAGTTGGCATACAACACAAGGTGGCATACCGTATGTAAGGTAGAGTACTCACCATCCTGAGCTCCAAATCAACCTAGGGAGCCGGGGAACTATTTCTCCGGACCCCAGCCTTAGCTCGATCTTTAGCGTCATGCAGGCAATTTTGCTTCTTCTTGGCTATCGCTTTCCCACCTTTGCCCTCGCATTATACTCGACACTTGTACAGCTACCAGCGAATCTTCATGCACGAAAAGCACGAGATTCCATAATGGTAGCTAGTCGCTCTTTTAAACTCCCTGCGAGGCAATGCCTTAGGAGAGCACACGCGCCGCGACAATGGGTTCCTGCAACAGCAAGGGTGCGTGACCCACATGACTACGGTTAGGAAAGGATGCTAACAGTCTCATTGGTGTTCCAGACCCAATTGAGATGTTACTCGGTTCCCTATGAAGAAAAAGTAGCCAAGTTCAAGGGAAAGAAAGGCTCAGATGTAAAACAATCCAACGTTCACGAAAACACCAGCATTGTCAGTGGGGCAGGTGCTTATTTTCTTTGGTCGACAATAGGGTCTATACAAAGTCACACTCATTGAAGGAGACGGAATTGGTCCCGAGATATCACAATCGGTCAAGGACATCTTCGCAGCAGCTAAGGCTTGTGTAGCCCCTGCAACACCTTGGGCATTAATTAACAGTTCCTAGGCCCCAATTAAATGGGAATCCGTCGATGTTACACCTCAATTGAAAGATGGCAAAACAATGATTCCGGACAAAGCCGTTGACAGCGTCAAGACCAATCTCGTCGCTCTCAAAGGACCTTTAGCTGTACGGCTTCTCATTACTCACGATTGAGCTATAGTGCTAACAGCCGATAGACCCCTATAGGAAAAGGCCATGTATCGCTCAACCTGACTCTCCGCCGAACGTTCAACCTCTTCGCCAATGTCCGTCCCTGCAAATCCATCGCCGGCTACAAAACTCCCTACGATAACGTCGACACGGTGCTGATCCGTGAAAATACCGAGGGCGAATACTCGGGAATCGAGCATGTTGTTATTGATGGTGTTGTACAGAGCATCAAACTCATCACACGCGCGGCCTCGGAAAGAGTGCTCAGATTCGCCTTCCAGTATGCGGAGGATGTGGGAAAGAGGAAGGTCAGGGTGGTGCACAAAGCAACAATCATGAAGATGTCGGACGGCTTGTTTCTGAATATTGCACGAGAGATCAGCAAGGACTTTCCTAATGTTGAGTTCGACGCTGAACTGCTGGACAACGCTTGCCTGAAGATCGTCACAGACCCCACACCATACAATGATAAGGTGCTTGTCATGCCCAATCTATACGGCGATATTCTCTCTGATATGTGTGCTGGTCTCATTGGTGGCCTCGGCTTAACCCCCTCAGGCAATATTGGAGATCAGTGCTCGATCTTCGAGGCTGTCCATGGCTCTGCGCCTGACATCGCAGGAAAGGGGCTCGCAAACCCTACGGCATTATTACTGAGTAGTATCATGATGTTGCAGCACATGGATCTGCATGATCATGCGAATAAGATTCAGAAAGCTATTTTTGATACCCTGGCGGAAGGAAAGGTATGACACCCAACCCCAAACGGTAAAAGCAATTACTGACGAGTGTAGTATCTTACTGGTGACCTGGGAGGCAAGGCGAAGACGCACGAGTATGCCAAGGCCATTATTGACAAGCTGTAAATACTAAATGACAGCATATCTCTTTATGCCTGCTACCTCTGTCTAAAATGTGTAAGTTACTGCTAGTCGTGAGTCTTGAGTAGAACGAGCCAAATCATCCATCATCGCAAAGTCGCGCTGCATCATGCATGTTAATCCGCTTGAGACCAGACTTTTCCACTATACATAGCTCTTCCCATATCAATCGAATAAAACGCTCGGGAACCACCCACTAAGCAGTGCAGGCCTGGCATATTTCGCAGTCAGCATCACTTCTTTAGGACGAGCCATGGGAGCAAGAGATGCCTCCGGTGTGCTTCTAAAGTAAGAAACCATAATTCCTTCCCAGAAACATATCTCGAGGCTCTAGAAGGGCATCTGTTATAGGAAAGCAAACTCCGAGAAGTTCCTTACCGGATGTTCCTGGGCCTTCGCTTTTGCCTTTGTATCGCTCTAGCAATGCCAGGACTGAAGCAAGCCTGGGTTACTTCCCGAATCTACAAGCTTCGAGTGTTGACGCGCTAATTATTAGTGAATGTATATAACTCGATACCAACCGCCCTTCTTTCTTCGACATCCATTTTATCTCCCATCAAATACTCGCAGATTTTCTAGACGTATACTAGGTCTTTGAATTCTGCTGGTAGCTACCAAACCATTTGATACTTGCAACGCTCCGCGCTCCCATCAGCAGCAAGGTTCCCCAGCTTGTATTCGAACATGGACGTCGACAGTTCGCACCTCAATCCATGGGTCCAATATCTTGCATTGAAGATCGGAAATGATAGTATTAAGGCTATCAACGGTATCGTGATCGACAACTCGGACCGCATCCAGTATCTTGACGTTCCATGCCGCAAAGTATGCTCTCGGGTTCCTTCGGAATTGCGTTCATATTTGTCTGACTGACTTGCTTCAGGCAGCTTACGCGGCAGGAGCCATGTTGTTCTTGGCCCTGTCTCTTGTGTGCGTCAGCTTCCTGATCTAATACGCCCTGCCGTGCGGATTCAACCCAGGACGGTGGGACCAACGCTCCATCGGCGAGCATCGTGATAGGTACAACACAGCTCAAAACAAACTGTCATCCAGGCGACTGACCAGAATTGGATCGACTCGAAGCCGATTTCTCAACGTTGTCCATGTCTCTTTTCGACCACAGAATCATCTCCGTCATCAATTCGGCGTTAGCATCCACCCATTTCCTTCGCTACGCCGTGTCAAGATGGCAGTATGACGTGCTCTGCAACTCGATCTGCATGTCCATCGTAATACATCCGAGCATGAACGCGTACAAGTTTGGATGGATTGGGCTCGTCAACGTTGGAAGAGGAGGCCTTTCTGTTCTAAGCTCCTCTTGAATTTGTACATATTTGAGCAGCCTACCAGTACCACGTACGCCACTGAGATACCCGCATTGGATTACACCTCAGAATACATCCCCGCAAGACCAAAAGGCTACTTGTTACCTCTCTTCATTGCCCACTACAACGATATTGGCTAATTCTAAGAGATGTTCGCCACCACCTTCTGCGTCATCGTTCGCAGCGTTCGCAACCTTGGTTTGGCCACCCCGATGCTTGAGAATCCTTCGACAGCCAAATCTGTAGGTGCAACGATACAAGGCCTGCCTTGTATTCGGAATGATCCCACTATGTGCCGGTTGGTTCGCGGTGGTTATGCTCTGCAGCCAGATTACACACATGCAGGCATACTATGCGCGAATAATAATGGAGACTCTCCTGAAGACGCCTGGTCATCAAAGCAGAATGCACATTCAATCTGCAACTTCTCTCATGATTCAATATCTCAGCTCCTATATAACTACGGGTGTGTTCCCGGATCAAAACCGTACGTACCAAGAGCAAGCTGGTGTTTTCCATGCAGCAATGGGATACAACATTTCGCAGTGGCGTGGGCTGTGATGGAGTCTCGGAAAGGCCTTCCTCACGCAAGGGACGAAGGTGTTTGTTGCGTGCTTTCAACGTCGAGATGGCTGGATGAGCTCCTGTGGGTCTCGTAAAGGATGGGTTCCAGTGATTGCTTGGGGCATTGTTCTTTCTTAAAATGAGTCCCATAGTCTGATGATCAAATAGATCCTTCTTCTCCATGTCGAACTTTTTGAATTTTGTGATTCTGCACTCCTCAAGTGTACGATCTCGTTCTTGCATCCTAGCATCAAGTGTTTGACTTTTGGGCTCAACAGCCGACGGTGTGGAACACAGAGATTTGCATCTGAGCAGAGACCGAGTCGTTCGAGATGGAGGCTTTACCCGCGTGGACATCATTAAATGACTGGTAAATTACCACTTTGTGGAAGCAAGCTTATGGAACTTCTGGTCCGTCGTGCTTAATATACGTACATTCATAAGATAGGGGATGAGCCCAAAATCCGGCCATTTCGTTGCTAAGCACTGTTCTGAATTGCCCATGTCATCGCTCTACTTCACCGAGGGAGGGTTGTTGGGCTACGATCATTCCATATCTACAAGAAATTCTATAGGAAATGGTCGAAGTCAGTACTCCACTCAACCAGACATTTGCATTTTCGTAGGTTGATCTTGTGGTCTCGGGAACATGCCATTCCCTGCTCAAGTCTACTGGCATTGGTCAACGGCACTGTAGAATTACGAAGACTTGAGAAGGGTTCGCAGATCCTTCTTGTCGGACAGCGAGCTTGGTCGCCTGATCTATTGACATCTTTGGGACGATAGCTAATGATCTTACTATTTTCTGGCTCAAAAATACAGTGAATGGCAGGTTTCATTGCTCCACTCTACATAGAATTGTGTACTTTCGAAAGATTGATGGTCTAAGGTTGTGCCACTTCTCCGCTCAAGTCAGATAAATCAATGTGCATCAGTGGGCTTCTAGCCTCATGTTACAGTCAATTGTTTGCTCTATCTTTGTGGGAAGGCCAAAGGCATTGCTTTGTTTTACTATAATGCGTAGTCTTCTCGCCAGTATCCTGCTGACAGAGCACCGCCATGCTTGTACACACTATTGGTCGCATATCTTTCAACTCGAGTAGATTTCAAAATGTCAAAGCTGGCCGTATCGCCATGTCTCCAAGCCTTAAGAACTTGCCTTGCTATTGCGCTTGATGCAGTCTCCTTCTTTTACGCGACAGCAATTGTGTTTCGCCGGAAGAAAAGATCTATGCACTCAGTCCCGATACCTGCTTGAAACGGATTCTGTATCAACACAAGACCAACTGTTTATATCGGCTACTGGCCAGCAGGAGTCAAATCCGTCGATGCAGCCAGAGCCAGAGATCGAGCAGTGGATTCTCGCCAATGATTATGCTGACAGGCGAGGCGCAGGCACTCAGACGGCAGTGACAATTAAGCCAAATAGTGCTTTGACATGCTCGACGCGCCATGAAGTTCTTGGCGGGGTTGGGCTCAATGCCTCCAAAGACTTTCTCTTCGTCCAAAAGAGGATGTATTTTTAAGATGCTGATGTAAGCTCCAAGGATAAGGCGAAGTCGATAATGACTATGCATGCAGGTCGGCGTGGATGGCTGCGCGCAGATCCTGCGACAAGGTGGTCTTCGTTTCAACCGTGATCCTGCAGGATTTCAGGTCCCGGGGCGCGGCTGCTTAGTTCATGCAGCTTTCCGCTTACCCTCGTTTGCTGCGGATTCCCGAAGATCTGCGAACTAGTAAATTGATGGGTTGATCGACACACATACTCAGCTTTGTTAGTTGAAGATGCTGACGAAGAATGATGGTTTTTGACGGTGGAGATTCCCTAGCCTGAAATCATGGACCCGGAAGATTCTCTCAACATCTGCCGTTAGGCCAGGCCGTGCAAGTTGCATCAACAAACATCGTCGATGACCCATAAATTGCTTGAAGCATGAGAACAAACACCAAGTCGACATTCATAGGCTCATGGGAAGGAGATTGAATCTATACGAAGAAATCCGTGAGTGGGATCGCCGGTGTCTGCTCGGACCGTGCCGGAAGGCTTAGGCCTCGGGCTAAATCTAAGACACTTTATTCCTCCACGTGGAGGCGTTCGGATTCCGTGCGTGATGGGGGGGGACGAGAAGCACTCGTCTATATCTGATATTTCCACATGCAGAGAAACATGACCAGTCATTGATGATGATGGCGTTGGAAAGATTCAACGATTTTCCTTTCAAGCAAACTCGCCTAGTTTCAGCGGAAATACGGGCATCTTTTAGGGGTAGTTCTAAAGTAAGCTTCGGGCAGGTGGACGTTCAATACTCGTAGCAGGGCCAGATGTGACAGATAGTACTTTAGATAAGCTTCAAAGTATCCCGCCTGAGCCGCGCAGGGGCAATGGCCTTTGCCGAAATGAAGCCGTCGTTGGTGCCTCGTTGGTGCCATGGAACGATTGTTGGCTCACCTCTTGAACAGTGGCCCGTGCGTAGAATGCTCGATACACAATGCTCAATATGATGGAGACGGGAAGGGAAGGGAAGAGTAACAACATGATCGTAATGTGAGAGACTTGATAACATTTGAATCTCACCGAAGGAAAAAGTTCTGTAAGCCCGGGCTAGGGGCCAAGCTAAAAGTAAGGCTAAGAAGAAGCGAGGTGTGTACTTTATGGTTGCATCTGGCCCTTCCCTTACAACGAATCAATTTCCAGCCCCTGAATTGTCTTCCCTCCCCAACCGTTCTTTCCGTAGGGCTGATGCCTGGAAGCCGCCTAGAGAGTGCTTTAGAGCTGATCACTTAGGCGCCAAATATCATCCCCGGAGCTTCCCGAATTGTTGCCTGGAGGACGAATCTCTAGGGTGTTCTTTAGGGGCCGAAGGGTCTTCTAGGCTTCAGCCCTACGGCAAGGAATGGTGGGGGGTGAAGCCTTCTAGCTGCATCACTCTAATGCGCCTTCTTACTCGTACCTGTATCTTACTTTCCTTGCGTCCAGCCAATTGGGGCGCGCTCTTACACAAACATAGTCCAATTTATCATCCACCCCGATACATACCGAGGCGGCCTCCTCAAGTACCCCACAACACTTCAAAAGCTGCAGCTATCCATCTCTTCTCATATAACACCACCACCATGTCCATCCTCTTCTACAAGCCGCCAGACTATGTCGCCAAGGTCCCAGGGCCTATGAATTTGACCCAATGTCAAATCTACGTCGAGCGAACACAAAAGCATAGGAGGGCAATCCCACCAGAACTCTCATTCGAAAATGTCATTCAAAATCGAGCATGTGCGCTCCAGGATTTTATGGTGGGCATACTGCCAACCAAGACGCAATCGGTGGTTTTGATACTGACTGGGTTGTGAGTCTATGTCTCACATGATGCCGAAAATCTACAATTCTGGCTATGGCTACAAGACTAAACAATCCGATTCTACGCAGCGCCCAAGGCGGAGCAAGTCCTTTCGCCGCCATGGTACCAAGTAGAAGCACCACAGCCATTCGGCAATGACCCAAGCCAGCCAATGCCCAACTCACCCGCCAATCGAAAGAAGCCTGGCATGAAAACGTATGAGGTCGATTTCGACAACATCGAGCCTCCAATGTCACCTGGATCGCCCAATTTCGACAAGCAGTCTTTCCCCTCCGGAACTACAGGCAACAAGAGCCAAGCAGATTCAGTCCAAGATGCCAATACACAGATGGGCTTGAAGTGGCAATCTTGTACGACTGACACCCTTTAATCCAGCAACTCTCATAACTGACAAACTCATAGTCACCATTCAACCCTTCCGCACAGAAATCAACCGCGTCATATCACATTACTTTGCTCCCAATTCGCCTCGCGAACTCAATCTGTCTCATCGCAATCGCGCCGCTGTCCTCCATGCTCTCCAGCACACTACTCACCCCTCCGCGCTCTCCCTCGTCAAAGATATGGTCGAAGCCACGCTCCGCGGCCAATCGCATCCCAACTTCATTCGCTGGTCCATCTGCAACGGTAACAAGCCGCGAGTTCTGTTTGTACGTAAATCAGGCATCGCCCACGTCGTCATGGCTGTCATCCTTGGTTTATTGCTCGTCCTGAGTCATGTATCGAGATGGTGGCGGTTCTTCGTTTTCCCACTATTCCTTACCGGATTCGATATCGGTGTTGCTGCATACAAAGGTCTCTGCATGATCATCCACACAAATCATCACCGAGCGCTGCGGCCGTGGGAACAATTTGACTATGGCGCATCAGTGAGCAGTCTTGACCGGGCGGGCGACGATGAAGCGGATCTCTCAACGGATGATGTTTTCAGCATGACTTCGCCCACGAAGAAGGGTATATCGACGGATACTTTTGGCACGTCAAACAGCTATAGCCATGAGCTATGGGTTGAAAAATTACCGCGAAAAGGCTTTGATGCAGAAGATTTTCGCCAAGAGCATCTGGGTGCAAGATGAGACGATACGGTTACTCCAGGATAAGATTGTCATGCAGAGCCACATCTGGGCTGTGCTTTTGACGATACCACTGACGGCATTCGTGGTGGCCTTACCAAAAGGCAATATCTACTAATCAAACCTCGAAGAATGAAATGAGGGATGGGAGGAAAGCGCCGTTGGGAGTTGGTGCTGGGCACTCGCTCAGAACAATTGGACGGTGGTGTGCATGTCAAAGGTTCAGTCATTGTTACGCACGGTGTTCTCGTCTATCTGCAAAGATATCCGCGGTCGTTGGTGTCGGTGGCTCTAAATGTGCTTGGTTAATATTCTCGACAATAATGGCTTGGATGTTTTTATGTCGTGAGGAAGGTTGGATGGATGGATACTAACCTACAATTCGATTCTTGTAATACTCGCCTTTTATCTTCTTGTGGGTGTCGATAACCTAGATTTGGCTACTTATTATGGTCATACGTGACATATTGTACATAGACTGAAGATGCATCGTTTACATAGCCTATGGTCAACATTACTACGCTTGCAATGCTCGCAATGAAATTGTTATTCACTAAGGCTGGTCTTGCCTTGTCTATGCTTACTATGTTCTAGGAAACCTCTTCTTGTCCATTCTTAACAACGTTCGACGCCTTGCGGCAAATCCCAAGGTGAACTCCGTACAACACATCAATATTTCGATCCCAAGACAGTCTATCCCCATTCCTACGCGTCTCCGACGCAGCTTGTCTTCCGCACCACCCGTAGCTTCCAAAACAGCGGGTCGCCAACCGTATTCTTCAGCAAGCGAAACCACAATTTCCACGCCCAACCGCCCGACCAACCTTCTACCCATTCTTAACTTTGATATCCCTACTTTCCCACCCTTTGCTTTGACACATCCCACATCCCATTCAGGATTTATTTAGCTCAGGGATCATGCTAATCCCGCCATCTAACACCCCACGACCCCTTGGCGAAGCTGGCCTCGACTATCCTGCCGTGTTGCACTGCTTCTACTCTCCTCCTGCTGGCTTCCCCATCTTCATTCGCGACCTCAAAGCCAAAAGCCACACCACGTCTAGCAGCTTGTCGGACCTGCTCTCGTTCTTTGGCTTTTTCCAAGCCCCACTGCTGGAGAGTCAATGGTGGATTCCGCCTCGTTTTTGATATGCCAATGGAAGCAGACGTCGAAGTAGAAGTAGGTGTAGGTGTAGATTTACAACTAGAAGCCTGGGAAGGTTCCATGTAAGTCGGGAGTCTGACACCGCCATCGCCATCCTCGTCGTCGTCGTCTGCTACTGCATCCACCTCTTCTCGCTCATTGCCACTCCCATAGCCTTCTCCAATCCCACCATCACCCGCATCCTCACCATCTGCCACTTTCCCCCCACCCCTTACTTCCTTACCCCTACTCACACTAAAAACAACCCTCTGCACCTCTTCACACCCCATAACCTTCCTCTCCCCGCCATGACTGCCATCACCCAGCAGCCTCACAAAGGTCTTTTCGATCTCACTTTCCATGGAAGGAGCCGGCCGAGGTTTTTCTCGTCGGCAGCGGTCGGAGCAGTATTTCTGGGGTGTGAGTTGCGTGGTGTGGGATTTGCGGGGGGCTGGTGGGCGTTAGATGGGGTTCGTGACGGGGTTTGTGATGATGACGGGAGGTTCGGATGGAAAGGTTTTGAATTGATGGGCTGATTTACAGGGGATCATGTTTGAGAAGAGAGACATAGGGAATTTGAATCTTTTCCTTTGAGAGGAGCTGGTAAACAGAGGAAGCTTTACACATAGACTGAAAATGACTGTAGCTTCTAGACTGTTGCGACTTGATCTGTTACTGCAAGACGATAAAACGACTTGTATATACATTAACTTACAGATTATACGTCCACATGTATGGCAATACAAAGCACCGGCTGCTGGAGCTGGCGCTGCAGCGTGGCGGAAGGGTCGTGTCGACATGCTCGATGAAGAGATAGCTGGGACGAAAGGTGGTATTGACCGGCTACAGAGCGGTTTGGGCGATTGAAGGAACCGGCCTTGGAAGCTTCGTTGGACGAGCAAGGGAGGTCTACGGCGCATGGGGAAGATATACAAACGAGGGAATGAAAAGCTAGCAAGGTTTGTTGCCGTTCGAAAGGGGGCATATGTACTGAGGTCATGAACATTATCGGCTCAATCTTTGATCAGACTCAGCTGCTACGAAGTAGAGTACAGATCTAAGAAAACCTTCAAAGAAAAAATGGCCGTAATCAAAGACGCCCGAATATTTATGCACCCATCCTTCACACCGGCCCGATATCACTATTAATGCCCTTTTGCTTTTCATCCTCCCATGCCTGACCATTATATGCTACGTTCTAACTCCGAACCCAATGCTGCCTGGAATACATCGCTCTCATAAACGCACGCTTGTAGGTAAAACATGCCATATCTCTACAATTGGCCGGAGAGAATGGCTTCGGTCTAAAAAGGATGTCAGCGCAAAGTCACTGCCTCGATAGAAGGAAAGGTAAACTTACTGCTGAACCAATATACGCCCTCTTGGGCTCCAGATTCACAACGAACCTCCGCTCTAGCTCCATCTTGATACTCTTCTTAGTCACAGACATCAGATCTGCCGTCTTCAAGATCTCTCTGATCTCAGCCAAGATCGCATCATCGCTCGGCAAATCAGAGAAATCAGACATCTCCATGTTCTCTTCGTAGCCTCGCTTCATTATCTCAGAAGTCGCGAGAGACATTCGAGACCCATATCTTGGCATCTCCATCTGCGACATAGGTCTCGATGGCGGGTAGCCATACTCTGAGGGCGGAGGCTGATAGGATTTGGTGCCGTAGGAGTAGCCGGGAATTTCCGATTTGCCGTCATCGTGCTGGGTCTGGGCTTCCCACAGCTCTGCCTGGTATTCCTCCCACCTCTTGTGAGGGATGGACGCTGGGTCGAACTTGCCCTCATCAGATATGACAACCTGCCTGCCCTTTTCACCCGTAACGACTCGGGTATTACCCCACGAGAAGTCGTCCATATGCCAGAATGAATACAGTGGCAGACCTAATGAGAAGACAGGCATGGCTAGGATGTAGATGATCATCCAGCCGATCATTTCCCACTTTCTCCGTAATATAAAGATGATGGCCTGAAGACCGTAGATGGCACCGAGGAGGACGAAGGCCATCAAAGGCACCACGCTAGAGTTGATACAGATCAGGACAATCAGGTAGACAAGGTAAGCTACCGTCACCGGCTGAACAATGGTACTGAGTAAGTCGAGGAAGACGACGAACCGCATACTGAAACAGCAGAAACCACACAGCTGCTGGAGAGGAATGAGCTCGACTAGGTTGTGAACCGTTGAGTTAATCCATCTCCGACGCTGTGACATGAAGACACCCCAGGAGTCAGGTGCGATAGTCCAGGCATGTGCGTTGAAGGTGTACTTGGTCTTGTACTTCGGATGATGTTTGAGGAGTAGGGTAGTCAAGAATCGATCCTCACCCAAGTGAAGCAAATTCTTCATGTGAAGGGTGTCAACTCTGATCTCTGCATATGCCTCGACGACTTCCCGGCTGACGAACAGTGGCTTGCCAGTCTCAGCGGCGCGTATCCTATACATCGTGAAACAACCTGGAAGACAGGTCACCGAGCCGAACAAGCTTTCGAAGGCCTTTGTCAAGTTGTGCGATATGTAGTATTCGTAAACCTGAATCATAGTGGTAAAGGATGACTTGGCGTTGGACAGAGCAGTCTCTCCGCATATCCCGATCAGTCTGGTATCGTGCAAGAAGGCAGCTACCATACGCGAGGCAGAGTCTGGAGCTACCACAGTATCTGCGTCTATCTGCAGCATGAACTCGTAAAAAGTCGGGTTAACTCCAATGATGTTCCGAATCTGATGATGCATCTCCAGTTCCAGGGGGCTCATAGGGTAATTGTAGTGGACACGGTTCAGGAACCTCATGATCACCATCTGCGAGTCACGCTTGCCTCGGTTGCCAGGCCTAGAGACTTCTGAAGGCTTCCCAATTTTGACGACCACCATGAAGGGGACGATGTGGCCTTGCACCTCGTATAGACCTGAATAAACCTTCCCCATATTATGTTGTTTCATGCCCTCGCCCAAGCTTTCGAAACTTAGTGGCTCAGGATCTACGGTCTCGTTGACACCTAGGATATCTAGGACGATTCTTGGGGTTGGCCTATCGTTGCCTTGACCGATGATCATGCCATCGCAGACAATGACCAGCAATTTGCGTTTGTCGTCGTACTTCATTCTTGCCGCAGAGTCAATGGCTCGGCGAAGGGAGTCCTCATCCTCGGTATATGCAGGTACTTGGCAGATAACGAACTTATCGAGGTTCTCAGGTATGTTCCTTTTCCCAAATTGCAATGCTGCGAAAAATTTAAACCCGATCACCGTCACCAGTAGAATCGATATCGCCAGGAGGATATACTGCGCGAATAGACATCTCGCCGAGGACCTTGTATCCGTGGAGCCTACAAAGAAAAGGTTGTCGAGACAGACCTTCATACGCGCTTTCTCGTCTGGTTTCATTGCTAGACTCTCCCAATTCTTAGTTACGTCGTTGCCGGCGCTCATCTGGAAAAGGTTGACCACTAGAGGGTCCATGAAGTTGACATTTGCCGAGGACGATACCTTCTCCCCAACTGGAGCTTGGAGTCGACGACCACCTTTGACGTAGTCAGTGAAGTCATATACGCGATTGTAGAGTATCGCTATCGAGTATTGCTTCTTTGTTGCGAGCTGGCTGACGTACTTCGGTGTGTAGCCAACGTCACCCTTCTTGTACTGTGCTCGCATTTCTTGCTGGGTCTCGTAGAACCAATCTGGTCGCGAGTCATTTGTGAAATGTCGAAAATCGTGGTATTTGGCATTGCTGTCTGTGGAACTGATAACGTTTGCTGATCCTGTAACATTCGTTGGTGTATAATCTAGTGTAACCTCGGGATCGATACTTCCTGGCCCGGTCGTGCCATCACAGAGAGCGTGAACTTGCACTGGGAAGAGGTCTGTAGCGTCGACGCCAGCGTATTTCTTGAGCGAAGCCTGTGGGATTATGCTGGGATAGTGATTTGGCATGAATTTGCCGAGATCGAACACTTCTCCCCTAATGGCGACGTACGACTTATGACCGTTCTTGCCGTTGTTCGATGAGAGCTCTGCTGCCGAATAGACGTACTGTTTTGGACAGATAAGCCGAGGGAAGATGACGATGAAGAAGATAACGAAGCCGCAGGAAAACCAGATCAGAAGATTGATTGCAAACTTCTCCCGCCATGCTAGTCGGATATCCTTTCGTTTCATGCGCCCTATCCACTTGATGAGAAAGTCCGGTATGATGAAAGTCATAAAATAGACAACGGCCAGCCATCGCTTACGACTGCCGGAGACGGGCACGGTATCGACTTCGACCATCTTCTTCTTATTGCCTTTCACAGCCATCTGCTCTCTTGTCTCCAGATTGCGGAACATATCTCCAGAGTTAAAGGCAGAAGCCCCTGCGTCTGATCGAGCGTCGACCTCGCGGCCGTCGAAATAGCCTCCAGCCTTCGTCTCGTCGCCATAGATGAAAGCTCCCGGAGATGGCGTGTTATGGTGGGAAGACATGAGATTGACTCTTGAGCCGCCAAAGCCTCTCTCGGCGCCTTCCGTTGGTGTGAGGCCATCCTCTCCAACATCACTAACATCGGTGTCGAAGAAGCGTCCTCCAGTGAAGCTTTTTTCGCCAGATTTTGCGATTGTGGCCCAGCACCTCTCACTTAAGAACACTCCAGTGGTGCCCACACGGGCTTCATTGCCAGGCCACCTTTTCTCATTAAGCACCGTTTCCGCTTTCTCTTTCTCGCTACCTATCACGATATCGGTGGCTTCGGCGAGACCAAGGAACTCCCCAAAGGGCAGAAAAAGACTGAAGTCTGCGTTGCGCAAACGCTGGCTGATCTCGGCTATGCCAAAGGTTTGGATCTGCGTTCGGACGCATTTGCTGTCGAATTGGTTTGCAATTCGGCGGTCGTTTGGCTTCAGACAAAAGACGAAATATAGATTCGTATCCGTGGCGGATATAGATTTGGTGATGTTGTCCAGTGATGAGAGGAATTGACCAGAGACACCCTGATCAACACCACCAAGGCGGGCATTTCCTCTACGCCCATCAGCAGATTTCTTGCGAATATCTCCCGTAGACATATCAAGGTCTTCGTTTGATCCATTACCGCTAGTGGCGCGAGCAGCCAGTCTCCCCGGTCGTTCACCTTTCCTTCGGGCCATGCTTGGCATCCTTGATGGTTTCGAACTGACTTGGGCTTGCATAACTGCAGTCTTTTCGTTCGGATGCATCACAGTATTCAGTGCTTCTTGTCCAAATAGCTCGCGAACGAAATCACTTTTGGTAGAGTTGATCAAATTCATCAGGTCTCCAGGAATGACCTCTCCGTTGTCTTCGACAAGACCATTGATGGGATACTCAACCTCACCAGCAAAATGCCTTACTGTGAACGACGCGGCGGGGTTGTGGGTGACAAAGTTGGTGCCCGGCATCTTAGCAGTAGCACTGCCTACAGTGATCGCCGGGTTCTTGTTCTCAAAACGCTTTCGAATGCTGTCCAGGAATTGCAAATCTGTTCGCCCGCGCCGAGTCTGGTCATTGAGTATGCTTAGTAGCCCGTTGCCATGCTTAAGTAGGCCACGAACAGCATCGGTATTATCAAAGTAGCTGGTAGCTGGAACGCTGACGTCCTCGCTCTCCATAAGATCCGCCTTGCGTTCGAAGAAGCTCTGCAGGGCAAAGTTGTAGAGCGATTCTGTTGCAGCGTTGTTGAGCAACTGATCTAGGGTCGAGCCTGTTGATGCAGATTGCGCGAAGCCCGGGAAGTCTATGATGGAGACTGTGTTCGCAACAGACTCTTCCAAAGCGCAGGTTCTCTGGTTGATCTGCTCAATGACATAAGCTACAAGTAGAGAATATAGAGTCCTTGCTAATTCATCCGCGTTCTCACGGGCGCCCTTGGGATCAAGCATGATCGTTACTCGCTCGCGGACTATAGTCTTTGTCTTGTAGCCGAGACTGGTCTCGAGGTCTTGCGTGCTCAGCCCAAGAAACGCAGCAACTATTGCCAGCACCTCTCTGTTCTTCACCGTAGTCACCGTCTCACCACCTTCGTGCGAGTAGCCTCCGCTATCATCAGCCGAAGGCAGTGTGGATTGGCTGGTGGTGAATTCCAGCTGGCCGATGTGGAGAATGCCGGCAAGAATTTGACATATTTCTGCAATATCACCTCGTGAAAATTCGAGCTTACGGAGAGCTGTCTTAAGATGCTGGAACCCTTCAGTATCGTTGATTCCGACCTTGAGCTGCGTAGGATGGCCAAGATACCGCCATCGCTTGTGGCCAATAGTTCCAGATGATCTGTTTCCAATACCACTTTCAGTTACGATGTCTACGTTGTCCAAACCAAGATGGGCCTTTTCCGCAGCGCTTGTGCCAGCCAAGAGATAGTATAGAACGTGGAAGCTTCGCTCTCCAGTGGGCACGGAAGCTATCCTGCTTCTTTCTAACCGATGATCGAGTAACTTGCCACCGATCAGTGTAGGATTCATTATTGACGAGGCGTCATATTGCAGTTCGAAGAAGAGGCCCGCCTTAGAGGCAGTGGGTGTGGTGAGGGACTTGGTAGTGGTCAGAGTATCAAATACGAAGGCGGCAAGGGAGAGCTTTGTCGAGAGCGGCGTTGAGGAGAAGGATAGGATCGATGAGAGAAGATGTGAGCGTATTGTTGTCTTGCCAGAGCCAGACTCGCCGAGGAACACCACCGCCTGATTTTCTCCTCGTCCACCTAATCTTGACCAAGCTCTTCGCGCGAGGTCTTCCGCCTCGCCCATGGCACTGCCCAGTTTCCCGCCATCGGGACCCTTTGCGGATGAAGTGTAGGTATTGAGGGATATCAAGGCTTGTGATGATACTCGTGACACAGGAAGAGAGACATGGAAGCTTGGAATAGAGTTAGCAATCCTGCAGCTACGATCGAGTGTGACAGTTGAACATACCGACTGGCAAGATGAGCTGTTAAATGCGTATCTGATTGTAAATGAGCAGGAAGTGCCGGTAGAGACGGCTGTGCGTGTGAAGGGGTCGGCGCATTGAGCGAGTGGAGTGCCATGATTGTGGCTCGCCAGGGGCTCCTCAACAAAGAGGACCCAAAGGAAATACGCTAACGAACGTATGAGTATGGTAGTTGGCCGATGTTTACACCCATTCAAGAATAAGAGGAGATTACTCGGATGTGACTATGGACGCTCGTTTTGAGAATGTTGTAAAAAGCGACGAGCCGGAGAAGGGGGCGCTGACAGTGGACGTGTCTCAGAGCGAAAGGAAGGGGGTCCAGACAAGTAATCAAGCAATCAAACGAATGTCGTTATTGTAATCGTGAAGACGTGAGGATCATGGGTGTGAGAGATGCCTCCCTGCGGTGAGGATGAGGAGAGGGAGGTGCTTCGAAGTTCGATGAGGCTACTCGTACTAAACTTTACTTGGGCATGTTAGGGCCGAATGTTTACGAGATGTTTGTTTGCCACGAACGTACACACGTCCACCACTTCTAGATTCGAAACATCACTCGACGTCTGCAATGAACTGTCAGCTAAAAGACCCTATAATGACTACAGTTCAATGCTCTCAATATGTCTACTGGTTCTGCTCTACGAACAGTGGATTGTTTACGCTGAAGCGCCTAGGGAGACACGGCGGGGACGAAACCTATAGCGTCGATCTCCCTGCCGAGCCTGCATAACATGTTTGAAAACACTTTACGTGGGCATGTAGACAAGCTGAGTTGTGGAAGTAGACACCGTTGGCCCATTTGCTTGTAGCAACAGATTCCCAATGACCGTTTTCCGTTCTGTAGGTCAATGTCGTAGCGTGTGGAAGACGGATTCAGATACGAGTGTTTAGTCTATTTTTGTGTCCAAGTGGCGTCGGTCGGCGGGAACACGGGCAGGAGTTCGCTCTAGGCTTACACGGCTTACTGGTTGTTGATTCCATCAGATTTTGAAAGGCGACGACAACTACACCACAACCATCAAGGTGCCATACCTTCACCTCGACTCTGCTGCAAATAAACGAAGCTACTTCTTCGTTCCCGTCCAAGCACCCACACTCGTTGTCATACCGTTCATCGTCACTCGCTTCTTGTCTATTCGTGCGTAGGAGTTATCCAGCTGCCCTAACTTAACTTGGGCTAATCTCGATTTGCCACCTTCGTTTTCGAAGCAGTATTGGAGGCTCAATGCTCATTGCGACTTCTTGAAAGCCACCGTTACGACCTGCGACGACTATCAACGACCTGCCCTTGTCTGACCCAGATCGAAGAGAGCCCCTGTTGGGAGGACCCTGGTACTTGACCGAAAAAATCTATACATAATGTCGAACCCGAATCGCATGTCAACATACTCGGGTACCTCGACTCCTACAGGTGTCCGTTCCACAGCACAACAGTCAAACCAGGTCTCGACGACTACCTTGCTCAATGCACTACACACTAGCTATGCAACTGCACGACCATACCGTCTTGATGCGAGCACAAGCTTGGTAGTCAATACTTGGCTTACGGCGGCCAATCCTAGTGTCGACGGCCAACAAGGAGGTACAATAGATACAGATCTTGCAAGGCAGGTTTGGGAACATGCTCGGCGACGAGCGGAGGATGGCTGCGTCGTCCTAGGGTATGCATCTTGAAATCTATAATACTATCGTTTTGCAAAACTAATGTCGTTCTACTAGTTCGCTGCATCACTCTACTCCTCCTCTCCTTTCCCCCTTCATATCTGCACTACCACTTGCAGTGCCCTCAACCCTCCATACAGCGCTGGCAGCTCTCAGACCATTCACGAACTGCGTGACACCCTACAACCCAGCAAGTTCAAGACACGCTGGACTCGCAGCTACATTCAGCCTTACTCTCGCAGGCAACATCTGCGGAGCATCTGTGTCCCTCTCTCAGTCAGGTCTCAACATCTTTCGGGGACTCCTGAACATCCCACCAGAAGCCGGTTATCGAGCTTTTGATGTTTTCTACTACCTTCTTACATCTGCGTCGACGCCAGCAGAAAGAGAATTCTTAAATCTCAAGCATCCTTCAGCATATTCATTGCTCAACAAATCTGGCACCTACGAACCTCCAACCTACCTGCCCACGGCCGATGACACGGCCTCGGCAGAAGATTTTCGATCTTCACTCAAGCAGATCGGTATCAAAGGGTCAAGCCATCGAAGTCTGCTTTCCACTCTGGCTGGGCTGCTCAAACTGGGTGAGACTGTCGGTCTTTTGATCGACCAAGAAGATCTAGAAGAAATCTGCGAAGATGTAGGCGGTCTACTAGGGCTCGAACCTGAGGTTCTAATGCAAAGATGCAGCACCGATGACCGGCAGATACTGATCTCGGGAATATATGAAGCGTTGGTCGATTGGGTACTGATGAAAGCGAACACTGCAATCTCTGCAGAGCTACAAAGAATAGAGGATGGAGACGACACAAGCGAGAGCGGCAGTGGTAGGATCGGTGCCCGTACACCCAGAACGGGCGAGGACAACGGCGATACCGTCAATATTATAGTGGTTGAGATACCTCCGCTAGACATCGGGAAAGCCGTGGCGCTTCGCGGCGTCTTTGATGATAATTTGGGCATCAATGCCGAGATGAAAGAAGACGGGATCGATGTTGCTCCACCCGGCTCCTCTATCATAAAGGAAATGCAGAATGCTGTCTCGGAAGTGGCGGCAGATGTGGGTGTCAACACAGGGCCTGTCGCTAGAGACCGAATTCTAGAGCGAGAGCGTCAGGAAGAAGTCCTAGAAAAGGTAGGCGCCAAGGCGGAAGTGGGAGGCTTTTTGAGAAAAATATTGTACCCTGTAGAGGGCCAAGGAATCGTTGGTGGAACGAAGAGTAGGATGGACCTCCCGGCCGTACTTAGCAGCAGCAGGATCTGGTATCATCTATCTCTGCACCCCACGGATGAATCGCTCCGAAGTCTCGAGACTCTAGCTTCCACAACATCTGCCTGGTCTGCAGGTACTGTTTCGAAGCAGCTTCGCACGTGGAGACTCCCTGAGTGGGCCAACTACCGTAACAAAAGCCTCGACTTCACTGCAGACTTCGATACTGACGAATTCTGTACTCGCTACTCCCGGCTTGGTTGCCAGGAGGGGCGAGATGGAGTGGAGAGTTGGATCCTCGAACGTGGATGGAGTAATGGAGAGGTAGTCGTCGGCCACGAACGCGTATGGATTCGCGAGGGAGCGTGGTGGGAGGCAGAAAGCATGCTGGATCTTAAACCCGCTGAGACATCCGCCTTACCTCAATCCCCTTTCGACATGGGAATGGAGACCGGCTACTCCAATACGGCACCTGGTCCCAATGAAAGCGGATTCTTCCCTCCAATGGGCGAAGAATACGGCAGCCGCGACAATCTACTACAGCGCCAGCAGAGCGTAGCAACAATAGGCCCAGGTGCCATGGGTGGAGCCAAATCTATCGCTCCAACCATGTCACGCACTCTTAATACAATGCCCGGGGACTACGGCCTCGGCGCCAAAGGCGACGAAAGGAAAGGAGGAGTCACATACTATGACGATGAGATTGGCCAATTCACAGGCGGGCTGGATCCTGAGCTAGCCGAGCCAAAAGCTATAGTTTCCGAGCCTGTGTCCAAGTCTCGTCGAATATGGGTCGCTATCGTTTGGATGCTGACCTTCTGGATACCATCGTTCATGCTGCGCTATGTTGGGCGTATGAAGCGACCAGATGTTCGCTTTGCCTGGAGGGAGAAGCTTATCCTGTGTTTGCTGATCTTCTTCTTGAATGCGATTGTCATCTTTTGGATTGTTGAATTTGGCAAACTCCTCTGCCCGAATCTTGACAAAGCATGGAACAATAAAGAGGTTGGATATCATACAGGCGAAAACGATTTCTGGGTGAGTATTCACGGCAAGGTGTATGACATCTCGAAATTTGCAAAGATCACACATGGCGACATCCAACCCTATGCGGATCAGGCGGCCATGACGCCTTTTGCAGGAATGAACCTTGACGAATACTTCCCGCCACCCCTGTCGGTCGCTTGCCCGTACTTAGTGCACAGAGACGACTCACCCCCGTCATTGCTTCAGAATACTACCGTGACGTTACCTCAGGGCATGCACAAGTCTGGCCCTATCAATCAACCGAGCAATTCTACCAAAATGCATGACATCAATTGGTACACCAACACCTTTCTTCGTAGGATTCAAGGCTACTACAAGGGCGATTTAGTATACACCAGAGCGGCCATCAATTCGCAAGCCTCGACTCGGCAATGGGTAATCCTGAATAGCAAGATCTACGACTTGACCGACTACTTCTATACCAAGAAGACCGAGGGGAATGTCCCAATGTACTCTTTCATTCCTGACGAGGTTGCACAACTCATTAAGCAAAATTCTGGCAGCGATATTACTAGCATGTGGAAGACCAATGATCCTGATTATCAGAAAACCCTGAATTGCATGGATAACGCGTTCTACGAAGGCAAGCCCGACTTCAGGGATACTGCCAGGTGCCAGGTCAATAACTACATCCTGCTTGCGTTCACAATCATCATATGTGCGGTCATCCTCGTCAAATTCTTGTCTGCCCTCCAATTTGGGTCTAAGCACAGGCCAGCCGCACAGGACAAATTTGTCATCTGTCAGGTACCAGCTTATACGGAAGGTGAAGATCAATTGCGGAAGGGACTCGATTCATTAACCGCGCTTCAATACGACAATAAGCGTAAATTGATCTGCGTCATGTGTGATGGTATGATCGTGGGAGGGGGTAATGACAGGCCAACGCCAAAGATTGTACTCGATATCCTTGGTGTCGACCCCAAGATCGACCCTCCGGCACTACCTTTCAAGGCGATTGGTTCAGGCATCGAGCAGCTCAACTACGGCAAAGTCTATTCTGGGCTTTATGAGTATGAAGGCAATGTGGTCCCATATATCGTCGTCGTCAAGGTTGGCAAAGAGTCCGAGCAGACTAAGGCAAAACCCGGAAATCGTGGGAAAAGAGATTCCCAGATCCTACTTCTCAGCTTCCTCAATCGAGTGCACCATCGCTCACCCATGTCACCACTTGAGCTCGAAATGTTCCACCAGATCAACAACATTATTGGGGTGGATCCTGAACTGTACGAGTATGTCTTCATGGTCGACGCCGACACCAGCGTCAGAGAAGATTCATTGAATCGGCTTGTTGCGAGCTGTGCCAATGACTCGAAAATCGCCGGTATTTGTGGTGAAACCAGTCTAGAGAATGAAGAGCACAGTTGGTGGACAATGATCCAAGTTTACGAGTACTACATTTCGCATCATCTGGCTAAGGCATTTGAATCTCTTTTTGGCTCAGTCACTTGTCTGCCAGGATGGTAAGTTTCAACGATACTGGTCACTGAGATCTAGCAAGTTCACTAACATTGTCTTAGCTTCTGTATGTACCGACTTCGGACAGCCGACAAAGGGCGGCCCTTGATCATTTCCGACAAAGTCATCAACGAGTACAACTCGTGCAATGTCGATACCTTACACAAGAAGAATCTGTTCTCCCTCGGAGAAGATCGATATCTCACCACGCTCATGACGAAGCACTTCCCACAGATGTCTTATAAGTTCGTACCCGACGCATTCGCCCAGACCGCTGCACCGGATACGTGGAGTATTCTACTCTCCCAGCGACGACGCTGGATCAATTCAACTATTCATAATTTGGCTGAATTGGTATGGCTGAACGATCTTTGCGGCTTCTGCTGCTTCAGCATGCGCTTCGTTGTTTTCATTGATCTCTTTGGCACAATCATTCTTCCTGCTACCTGCGGGTATCTGGGCTACCTGATCTACCGAGTCGCAACCCATTCAGGTCAATTCCCGTTGATATCGATCATTCTGATAGCAGCTGTTTATGGTCTACAAGCTGTGATATTCATCCTCAAGCGGCAATGGCAGCATATCGGATGGATGCTGATCTACCTTCTCGCCTTCCCGATCTACTCCTTTGTTCTTCCAATTTACTCCTTCTGGAACCAAGACAATTTCACCTGGGGTAACACCAGGATCGTCATCGGAGAAAAGGGCAACAAGCAGATTGTGGCCCTAGAGGATGAATGCTTCGATCCTCGCAGTGTTCCGCTGCAAAGATGGGATGACTACGCAGCAGCGAACAATCTACCAGGGCACCGCGGTATGGCAGGCAACATGGAGAAATCCTACCAGGATGATTACGGTAACAACAATTACGAAATGGACGACATCCACTCGGTCTACTCGTCCGCCAAACCTACCTCCACCATCCTCACAGGCTTTCACAACGCGCCCCCTGCCTATATGCCTCCCCAATCTCCTGCTGCCTTCACAAATCCAGCTCGGCAGTCAACATACTCAATGAACATGATGCCTTATAAAGATCAACCGCAATACTCACGGCCTCACTCGCGATTGCAATCACTAGCAGGCCTGACCGAGTCCTACCAAGATCACCCATACCAGCGCATGAGCAACATGCCTAGCACCGATAATCTCATCACCATGCAATCACCGCCACTTCGCCAAAATAGAAGCCCCCTCGCGAGCAGGCCCGTCAGCACGATCGACTTCCGTGGCGCCTATAATGGCCCCGATGACAACATGATTGTGGAAGCTGTGAGAAGCTGCTTGACTGAAGTGGATCTGGATAATGTGACCAAGAAGCAGGTTAGAGCATTGGTGGAGCAGAGGTTACAGACTGAATTGACGGGGGAGAAGAGAGTGTTTTTGGATAGGCAAATTGATACTGAATTAGCGTATATGTAGATTTTGTGTCGATTACGGGTACGAATTTGAAAAGCGGGCTTGGGCATTTGTGGGGAGCGTAATGGAATGGAATTTTGGGAGGAATAGGAGTCTGGTTTCTAGCATTCTATTGGCGTTTTCTTGACAGTTAAGGTCACATGGTACGCTTAATGTATGAATTTGTACAGGTGTTCCGCGCTTGCCGTGAGAAGAGTATGTCAAATTTGGCTCCAATTCAAGATGAATTGTGTCGCGGTATGGGCATCCTACCTATTTCATGGTCATCTTCAGCTACACTCGAGCTAGATATGGTTTATCTTATGCCCGAAAGCGAAAACAACAATGGTATTTGGTGAGGGCTGTTGGTTCATTTGGTGCCAATATTGCTGCTCCCTTGCCGGTGCAACCGCCATTCCTTGCGCTTTTCTGCTTGGTATGGACCTGGATACATTTGAACAAAAGCCAAAAATGGCAGCTCAAAGGTGTTTTTCGAGCAGGAAGCAATTGCCAATACCGAGCTCTGTGCCACTGTGCCTCGACAAGGTGTTGCCTACGAGAACTATCAAGTCAGCTGAGCCCATTTTCTCTCCACTTGACACTGGTTATTTTCTATAAAACACAGAGTTCACTCAACGTGATGCATCAATTACCCGCTCTCTGGCTCCAAGCCACTCTACTCGCCAAAATGCAAATCCACACGAGTGACACAGTGGTTGATCCTAAAGGAGATGAAGCTCAATTGACATCATCTGGCAATGGCGAATGTCAAGTCATTAGACCTAATCTTTTAAGGCATAGCTGACGTGAAACAAGCAGGGAAAGGGCCAGAAGTGGGGAGGATGAGACAGACATACACTTTCTGGCTTCATGAACGTCGTGGGGCATTGCTGGCTCACGCGCAAGCACGAAGGACCAGAATTTCTTATAGCGCTTAGGTCAACATGCAGTCTCTTTAAAATTCTTCATCTCATCATGTACAAAGCGACGGGGCAATGTTTCCATCAGAGAAGCGCCATTCATGCAACTTTTCGCTCTCACCCGAACAGATTTGTGGCCTTCTAAGCTCTTCTGAGGTCTTTTTCAATCCCGCTAATGAGCACGAGAGAGCTGGTCCCTTGCATCCCTCGCCAGCATTTAAAACTTTAGAAGCCTATCGAGCAAATGTTTCTGGGGTGGAATCACAGAGTCTTAAGTGGAGGAACAGCATTTTAGATCCTATTTTTGGGGCGACTTGTAAAGGAGATCCGAAGGGACAGGAACGGTTTGGAGAATTAGATAAAGAATTGATTGGAGGAAGGTCCGTTGCATGATATGGAGTAATGCGTAAGTAAGGCATAAGTATGGTAGCCCGAGAGGTCGGAAAAATGGCTGAGTAGGCGCAATTAACGCCCGAAGCGCCTCTTTTAGGCTCCGGTTTCGCTCTATGAATAAAGTAGAGACCAATATGTTAAATTCTCATTATGAGCTTTGAACATGTCAAGCAAACGAATAGAACAGGCGGAGGTAGAGAAGTACTGGGAGATCTTCTCACCCTTAGCTGATGGTGGTACCCATCTAAATGGAGCTCAAGCAGCTTCGGTCCTCAAGAACAGTCAGCTTCGAGATGATCAATTAGAGAGAGTTTGGGATCTTGCAGACGTTGACAATGATGGCAACCTCGATTTTGAGGAGTTCTGCGTGGCTATGCGAATCATCTTCGATCTAGTCAATGGCGTATGTTTCGCTTCGCGATCAAAGCAGTCTCCAACGATTGAGGCTGCCATAAATCTGCGCATACTAACAATCCCGTTCAGGAATACGCGGACGTCCCATCCTCCCTCCCAGATTGGCTCGTCCCAGAATCCAAAGCCCATCTCGTCCAAGCCAACCGTGCTCTTTCAGGAAACCAACCCCCATTCTCCCCCATATCTCCCGCCTTCTCCGAAGATGACGACGACACGCCAGGCCTCAAAGACGGCTTTGATTGGTACATGTCACCCTCCGACAAATCAAAGTACGAATCTATCTACACTGCCAACAAATCACCCCATGGCGCCCTCACATTCCAATCACTCGAGCCTCTCTACTCAAGTTTAGACGTACCAGACACAGACCTGCGCTCTGCGTGGAATCTGGTGAATCCGGCCAGCGAGCCAGCAATAGGGAAGAATGCTGCGTTGGCGTTTTTACACATACTGAACAACAGACATGAAGGCTACCGCATCCCTCGTTCCGTACCCTCATCGCTCCGCGCCACCTTCGAACAAGGGCAGATCGACTATAACGTCGAGAATAGTAGAGGCGTAAAATCGAAATCTGGCGCTCAGCGGTGGAGATCAGATGACGACGAAGATACCAGCACAGGCCGCAAAGCGAAGTTTGGAGATACATATCTGAGCCGGTTAGGCGTCGGTGGAAAGAGCAGCTTTCAGCCCTCTGGTACAGACTTCAGTACTGCGCGCACGACGGAAGACTGGGAGGAAGTCCGGTTGAAGCGGCAACTTCAAGAGTTGGAAGACAAAATCCATACGATTGAGTCAAGAGCGAAAACAAAGAGCGGGCGGAGTAGGGAAGAAGAAAGTAAGCCGGCTCTCGTGAAGAGAGAGCTAGAGCTGTTGCTAGAATACAAGCGAAAAGAGATACGAGAATTGGAGAGAGGCGAGGGGAGGATCAAGGTCGGTGAGAGTCTAAGAGGAGTGGAGACGGAGATCAAGAGTATTAAGGAGATGGTAGAGGGCTTAGAGAGCCACTGGAAGTCTAGGGAAGGGGTTCTGGAAGACTTAAGGCGGGAGATCGAAGAAGAGAAGAGGTCTGGGAGGTAATGCCTCTGGAAACGAAGACTCAATGCAGCCGAAACTTCGTAATGAAATGCAGTGTGGCATGAGTGAGTCTCTTAGATGATTTTGCACGTGGTTTCTACGCTTCCAAGGCTTTGGCGTCGGCGTTGGCGCAGGCCTCTTTTGAACGCGTGCAGCCTCAGGATGTTCCTTTCATTTGAACGCGTGCAGCCTCAGGATGTTCCTTTCATCTGAACGCGGCTATGGTCCAAGTATCGAGGAGCATCGTTTGGTGCGCGGCTCCTGGCGTCATCAAACGCAAGGAATTGGGCCTAAGGGTGCCTGAGAACCCGAATTTCGAAGATCCATCGCGTTAATCTCTCCGTCGTCTCCAAGATGCTTCATCGGATGAATACTAATCATCTGTTAGCAATGGAAGAACAAACGGCGCGTAAGTTGCGGTTTTGTCTCGCCTTCCAATGCATAATAAGCAAGTTTTCATGGCGCACTTCCAGAGAGGTCGGGCTTGATCTTCAAACCTTCATCCCTTATCCCAAACTAGCATATTCTGGCGCAAGTCTCTTAGAAGTATTTCTGAGTGTTCAAAATTGTGTGGATGTCTCAAAGGACACCTCGCGTTGGAATCAGGGATCATCATTGCTCGACATTGGGTCCAGGGAACTGCGCAAACTGATCCAGCTTTATGGTTTTTTATGTTGCTTCGCTTTCAAAACGTTGACGGGATATGTCTAGATCATAGCTGATAGGTATCATAGCATAGAAGCAAAAACCATAGCCACTCGCTGCGATCTCAGCGAACGTGTGTAAAGCCCTCCCCCAAGCCACTCAAGCGCCTGCGTCGCCGCCTCGTTCACCTTCTTCGCCTCCGCCGCCTCCAAAGCGCCGCAAGCTCGTTATTACGCTGCGTCTGCGTCTGCGTCTGCGTCTGCGTCATCCGCGTTCGCCTTCGCCGCTTCTTGTTATATATTCACCAATACCCTCCCCTACCTGTTCACCGCCTCCCAAGCCTCCTAATCCTCCTAGAAGAAGCGCTTCCTCTCCTCTTCTTCGCTCTCTTCGGCCCCCTAAACGCCTATTACTACCGCCTCTAAGCTTCGCTGCTTCTATAGTACTACCTTGTCCTCTTGGCTTATTACTGCGTAGGGGAGTCACGCCTCTCCTTAAGAATATAGCTGGGAAGGAATCGTAAGCAAGGAGGATTTTTATGTTTTGAAATATATTGCTATCATATAGGGGGTTTTAGCTTGCGGGATTGCTATATCATGATCATATCATCAATGAAAATGGAGAATGTACGAGCCACATTCAACTGTTGCGTATCTCGGCTGGCAATTTTCCTAGTAAGCTAAGGTTCGTAGGACGCCTTTTGTTGTCCGTATGGAACAGCTTTTTGAGTGAAATGAGCGACGACTCCCCATTTGATGTTTAACTTCAATCTCGCTATGGCTGTGGTCACCAGAGTTCCAATATCAGCTTGGCTGCTAATTTCGAAATGTAAGGTTAAAAAACGTTCATATCTAAGCGCGCCACATCCATCCGCTCTTATCAGTCAATCAAATGCCCACGGAAGACTATCAGAGCAAGCGATAATGGCAGCCAGCTCATTACGTTGGTCACTTCGTCACTTCGTCACTCTATCACTCATCGCTCTACGAGAGTTTTTTTGGTCCATTTTCTTGTCCTCGTCTCTGTAAGCCGTCTGAAAGCTGAATAAGACACCGAATGCATTGCCATTTTCAAGCTGTAAACAATCTCGTTCACGACACGTTCCCCGTGCTATTTCCTTTGCAACTCATCCGTATCTCGCCTGTTGGTGTTTCGCAGCGCAATTGGACTGGAGGCTTGCACTTCCTCTATCGCGATCAGCCCACGAGAGCAGATTTCCCGCCTCCGTACTTTCCTTGGGGTCCATCCAGGTGGGCATCCAACACTGCCCCAATTCCGTTCTTCACGCTCTCGATCGCTTTCGGCAACTGCTCGTGAAGTTCTTGGACCGTGCTTGCATGCCCAGCCCAGAGATTGTGCCCCGCGGCAGCCTTTGCAATGCCTGCATAGTCTGGGGAAGGAACAAAGGAGATGTTGAGTTCTTCGTTGGTTGCCTTGGCACCAACGCCGTTAGGATGGACGAGTTTGAGGGAGTTCTTGGGTGCGTTCCAGCCTATGATAGCTCAGAAGTTGAACACCGGGATCGAATTGAGACGAAGCACTTACCTTTGTTGTTGAGCACGATAGAAAGGATTGGTATTTTGTAGCGCTGAGCGATCCAGTAGACGCTCTTTACATAACTTCTCCGTCAGTAGTATTTCTTCAGTAGGAAAGCAAGATAACGTACCCCAGGCACACTGAAAAGGAAAGTGCCATCGCCTACAATCTGGCAGACAAACCGCTCCTTCCCAACAGCGAGCTTGATGCCCAATGCGCCTCCTCCGGACCAACCTAATCCGCCTCCACCACAGTTGATCCAGGTACCTGGCAGGTTAGCCTGAATTTGGTCAGCAACGAACGCAGTATTGGTGACTGCTTCGATCGCGTAAACGGTATCCTCAGGCACAGCTTTACGAATCGCGGCACAGAGGTATGAAACATTGTAGAAGCCATCTTGGGATGGCTGCGCCAAGGAGCGGATAGTATGCATACGCTTGGCATGGCTCTCTTTGAGCTTAGCCCAGCGGTCTGAGTAAGTTGCAACCTTCTCAGAGAGGCCTGGAGTGTCTCTTATGTGTTCGTGGAGTTGCTTGATAGCGGTGTAAGCGTCGACCTTGTACCTTTCTTCTGTCGGGTAATAGGCGACGTTCATCTGCTGCTTTAATGGATCCTGGTCCAAGTGGATGACACGTGTTGATTGCTTCGGCTTGCACTGCGTGGGGATCCATGGCACGTCGACGTCAACCATCAGGATGGCATCTGCAGACTCAATGCATTCGCTAACCCCGTATCTTAAGCCCAGACTCGCGGGATGATGGGCTGGAAAGCACATGTCAGAACCACCAGTGTCGAGGACTTTCATGCCCTTGACTGTGTCTGCCAATTTAACCAACTCTCCCACGGCAGCATGGTTTCTTCCTAGATATCCGCAAAGCAGCAGCGGTTCCTTCGCAGCTACCAACATCTCGGCAATCTTTTGGGTCGCGCCTTCCGGCAACGCAGCGGGTCCTACAGGACCCCACTGCTCGATATTCAGATTGGACTCCGGTATTTCTTCTTCCATCGCCTCACGAGATCCCACCAAATAAACAGGACCCATCGGCGCCGAAGTAGCATACTGTAAAGCTCTTCCGATCATTTTTTTGACGTTGACTCCTCTCTTGATTTCGCCGCTGTAACGACAATAGTTTGAAATGATATTAGATTGTTGTGGGACATCCTGAATCCAATGGATGTACTCGGTCCTGCTGCCTCGTAGTTCTCCCTCACAAGTGTATGGGCTCAGGCCCGCAAATATTAACACCGGAGCACGTCCACAGGAGGCATTGTGCACAGCTGCTCCCAAGCCTTGTGTCCCCACGTCAACATGAATGATTACACACTGGGGCTTGCCACTAGCACGGGCATAGCCGTCGGCCATGGATCTATACAGATTGCTGAGGTCAGTATTGCTTCTTCAGGATGAGCAGCACCAAATAACGTTCAATTCTAAAAGGACGTACAGGGCAACCATCTCATTTGGGCATGTGAAAATCTTAGGGAATTTGCGATTGGGGTCATTTTGGCCTTTGGTGATAGCCTCGATCTACATGTTCCGCGTCAGTATTGCTCTTTCAGACTAAAATTCGCGGACAGAAACGTACGATGGATGGATGGTCGCTTCCGAGATTTACGAAGACATGGTCGATGCCTGGTATCGGGTCAGCATTGCCCCTCGAAGGATTGGTATAGATGTAGATAAGGGGTGAATTTCCGCCTTGGTGGTAGTCAGCTGGCGAGTGGGCTCTAGCTGTACGTACTGAACTCAATCAAGCAATCGAAAAACGCGTCGCTGCAGCACAGTCAGTACATGGCTCGCGTCGAGAGTATTGAGGCTTACCTCGTTGTGTGCATGGTCACAGTGTTATCTTGATGACGAGGGCTTCGCTGTTAGGTATTTCAGGCTCTCCGCAGGTGGGCAGAGAGGTAGGAAGGATATTGAAGAAGAGAGGAAGAATGTGCGTGGCGTTGGCAGGGAAATATCAGTAAGCAGTCCCGATTCTGGCTGTGTGTTCTGCGAGCGATGCTGGTCTCAGAAAGCCGAGATCATCCCCCAGGAAATTAAGCTTGCATGTACTAGTACAGAAGCTGCGCTCAAATGTTCCAAATATAATGAAAAAGCCTAGGAAATACTGAGGGGCTTCACTGCTGTCGACGTAGGAGATGTTTGTCTTTCATATTACGGGAATTGGCGTTCTTGGGGTAAACAGAGTACGCAATCAGACAAGTAGAAGATTTTGCAACGTATGCTGCCACTTATATAGAAAAACAAGATCACATTTCAAGAATATCTAGCTGCGTGGCCTCACGTTGTCGCTGCTGCCCTTCTCCGCACCTTGCGCCGGTTATATGCGGCCTCAAGTTCCAATATTCTAATTAGCCGGGCCAGGAACTCATTGGTTTTATAATACCGCGCTAGCCAAACTTACGGCGCTAGTCTCATCAGCCGCACGTTTACGCTACCATGGAAAAACCTCAAACAATGGGAGAGCCAGCCTGCAAGCTAGCACATCACAAAGAGTACCAGCCTCTACTTCCCAAACCTCGATACATACACTCATCGCAGACTTCGTCGTGTTCTTTGCAGCGTGACCATCTACCGTATCTACTGGAACATTTGCGTTCAACAGCCTTATCAACCAACTTGTTACCTAAACATCCATCTTTGTTCCAGTCTTTCAAAATTTCCCTTCTGCACCACCTGAGCAAGTCAAGCTGGATCTGTCTTCCCTTGAAATACCCCAATGCATCTCGTCGCAGTAATCTGAACCAGACTTGACCAAGCGTACTGCTCAACTCCTCGCATTGCAGATCTTGCACTCATGGTATGGAACCGCGCAAGCCTTGCACTTGCAACTCGAATTGGAGATGCCAGCAACCAAGCGCTCCCAACTTTCGGAAAAAGCGCCCAAGATCTTAATACTGTTTGAGGTGCAGGTGCGGGCAAACGGAGCTTCGAGTCGAGTCAATGCCTTCGCCACGTCCTCGTCAGAAGGGACGATATTGATGATAAGATTCCCACAATTGGCCCGCTAATCTAAATCTATAACAGGAAATACCACATTTATCTCTGACGCATTCTTGATACTAACAGCGTTCTTGCAGTGCTTACACTTTCTCCTACCCAATGCCACAACCTTCTCTGACCGCGCCCTTAATTCTTCGTCATTTGGCCTCGGACTATCCCCCATCCGATCCCTCTGATCGCACACCATCTTACCCGACCACCACCCAAAAACTTCCCCCGAGTCCTTCGCCCTTTGCGCCTCCCGTCTGGACTCCACAGATGCCGCCTCGCCACGACTCACGTAATGAGCCAGCACCTGCGTCTCGTAGTGTGAACATTGGTAATGCGGACACACCCATACTTCCCCCGTGCTACCCAAGCACTTCCCACAGGCCCAATTTCACGACTCCTCCTCCTCCGCATCCTTCCGCGGCAAATTCGGCAGTGCAAAGAGTGTATTATCATGCGCAGCAAAGCACCTTTTGCAGACAATTCTGCCGGGTCCAAATAGTCCATCGCGGTTGCGTAAAAATCGTAGCCTCAGGTGTCTCTCTCTCGTTGTCTCTGCTGGGTTGGGGTGAGTGAGTGTAGATTTGAGGCTGAGCCTGATGGTGGTGGAGAGCTGGTGAGAGGTGTAGCTTAGGGACATGGTAGAGACGAGGGAGAGGATGTCTGTGAACTCGAGGAGGAGCTCGGATGGAGGCGTTTTAGAATTTTGTATGTTTAGAAGTGGTGCGGGTGGTCGCTTTGGTTGGAGAGAAGGTTCTTTGCGCCGAAGGGGGTTGGGTGGTAGCTATGGCGTTAGGTAGGGTGTGGGCTGATGATACTGGTTACAGTCATCAGTAATATGATCTGAGTAGCCAAAAAAATGTGAACGAAAAACTACCTGTAATCGTTATGATTACGGTCTTTCGAGTCCTTTGTTGGACAGGATTTTATACCCTTCCTAACCCACAGGCACGACTCTTATATCACCCGTCACCATCCTGGCTCGAACGGATCACGCCCCAAATAGCAGCACCAAGACTCATACTACTGCGAGCCTTCATCCAGACCGATTCCCCAGCATGCGTTTCAGCTTCGTGGCGAACAAAGCCTGTTTCGTGAATTATCTATGACTAGTCCCCAGCATTTATGAAACTCTAGGTGGGCCCCGGCAGGAAGATGTGGTTTGAGTCATGGGCAAGCCTTTCTTTGTTGTAAACGTTGTATAAAACTGTCAGCTTCATCGTTGGTATGACATAAAATTAAATACTCGAACAATCTCGAATACGGGCATGTTGCGCTTTGTCCTACAGAAATGGTGAAGAGTGCTCGCGAAGGGTTGGCAAGTTAGCGAATTCAAGCAAAACAGTCCATTTAAACGCTCCTCTGTCGTGGTATCTAGCTATCAGCAAACATCTCTGAAAAATCTCATCCCCCATCATAGATCTCGAAAGGAATGTGCAGGTAGCCAACGCCCCGTCTCAAGCACGCACAACAACAAAAACAACAGCGCGAATCGGGTATTGTGGTATCTGCAGAAGGAAGAGCGCCTTGCCAAGCTTAGGATTTTTGTTTACTCAATCGCTTCAGGGGGTATTTCTTGCGCAGAGATCATAGCCATTCATGACAAAAGAAAAAGGTAAGGAGAATGTAGCATTCTTTTTGGCGATTGAAGAAATCGCAAGCATCGGTGGTATTCGTGCAGGGTATTCGAGGTTTCGTTAGCGAGGTGGCCCAATCGGGGCCGGGTATCCATTTGTAGAGTGAGAAGTGCTCGGGCGCCCACTGTCAAAAGAATTACTATCGAAAGAGCCGTTGCGGGGGTCGTGGCGGGGTGTCATGTCGCCTGGGGAAGCTGAAATTCCCGGGGCGATGGAGCCGAATGGAGAATTTAGTTTATCCCCAGACTTGTTCTCGAAGCGAAGCGGCCAGCCGTTGTGGCTGTCTTCTTCGGGGAGGTTGACGCCGCTGTCGTTCCACGGGTTGCGATAGCCGCTGTCGCGGGACTCCATAGAAACGAGAGAGGCGCGGGAAGCGTTGGAGGAGGCGTGCTTGAAGAGGGAGCCGGTGCCAGGGGAGGAGGATTGGTTTTTGCGACGGTCGAGGAAGGAGGAGATGGACGAGATGGAGCCAGGTTTGCGAATCTTACCGAAGAGAGAGCCGCGATCGCTAACATCGTCGCCGAATGTGGATCGGGTAGGAGAGTCGGTACCAAGCGGTGCTGGAGCATTTTGGAGCAACTTGGAGTCGAAGAAGGGTAAAGAGTCTTCAAAGGAGTCAGACTTGGGTCGTGGTATGGCGCCTCTGACAGTTGTCGCGTCCAAGCCATACGGAATCAATTGCGACACCAGGAAGTCAATGGCATCCTTCAGGCCGCCAGCGTTGTTGCGGGTGTAAGCAAGGAGAATTCGCTCTTCGGTAGTCTCGGATTCTTCAGATCCTTTGGAATTCGCTGGTCTGATATCAGTGCGTACGTGCAAGTCGACTTCGTACTGGCTCTTTAGTTTCTGTCGAACTTCGGTCAAGAATTCGCTTGATTTGAAGAATTTCCGGAGTTGTGCGGTTGCCGGCAGCACGAGCTCATGGCTCTCGGGTACCATGCCCTATTGGACGTCAACACATCGCGGTGATGGAGAGATGCAGGATGGACGAACCAGAAATTCATCAACGGCTTGAGGCACTTGATACTCAGGGCCAGATATGGTGACTACATCACTTGCCATTTCGGTGCTGGGGAAATCGATCTTGCAATTCCATTTCTTCTCAAGCTCATCGATTTCGTTCATTCGCGCAATGAGCTCTCTATGGTACAAGCGGTTGATGACGACGGTTTCCGAGACGAATTCCGCGTCCTTTACGAAGCACCAGCCATGTCAGTATCAAAGTACTGGCTCGTATGGAGAAATTGCAGGCTCTTCTTCTGCAGCTTCGGGTTCACCTACCACTTTCTCCACCATATCCATAATCTCCTGCTTGACCAGATCCAGACTCTGAGCGTTACGTGCAGGTGTGCGGCATATAACGTTGTCGACTTTGATATCGTCGTCCTCCTTGCCAATGCCACCGCGATCCATAGCGTTGGAAAATTTGACGAAGACCGAATACTTCTTCATGATGCGTTGAATGTGCTGGCCACCAATCCCAATGATGCGCTTATGGTACTGGTCAGGGACATGGAAGGATATTGAAGCTGGCATCTCTTGCTCAACAAGGTCGAGACCGTTCTTGGTAGCATCGTACTGCGCACCACAGACATCGATGTAGAAGTTGTACTCGTTGAAGCCGTCGAAGATGATCTGGACATTGCCTAGTATAGACGTTAGTAGGCTTTCAGATGCCGCTAGCGGGATATCCTACTTTGACCCATGATCTTATTGATCTTGCCGTTCTTTTTCCCACTAACAAATTCTTTGTGCTCGTTCGCAAGCTCGATCTTGACGCGTATCTGATACTGAGCTCGTTTAACGAATGGGATCTGGTGGATGACCATCATAGCAGCCTTGACCGCATCGTCGGAGCCATTGATGGAGAAGGTGAGCTTGTCGAAGCCGACCTCAGCTCCAGAATTCGTGCAGATATCCGAAAGCATTGTACGAATGTCGGCTGGTGATGGCGCGCGCATGGCATTCGCTTGAGCTGATTCGGGCAGCATCAGCCACCACGATGCACCATAGAACTGACCGGCCAAGGCCATGATTTCGCGTACAGTTCGCTCGACATGCAAAATCTCTGTTCCTTGAACCCTGATCAAGCCACGCTGGCTGCCGAGTTGTGGGAAGAGCACGTATGATCCGTTCGTTTCCATGACCTTGCGAACCTTGTCAAGCCGGTCGAGCAATATGCTATCGATCTTGTGCGCCGAGACCATCACATCCTTGACGTAGCATTGCGTGTTCATCACCAGCTCATGCAGCTTCTTCTTTGCCATGTTGATACAATCTAGACTGTCTCCAGTGATGAAGACCTCATCTTCACCTCTTCGATGCGCGCCAGGTGGTGTATAGCCGTATATCCGAGGGAAGGGTGGGGGAAAATAGATAGCAGTGTTCGAAGCAGATTCAATGAGGCGGATATTTTTACGGGTTCGACCACAGATAATTGTGTGTAGGGACAGCTCGAGCCTCATGATGTCAACGGTGCGGTGAAGCTATTTAGTGTCAGCACCGACCTACAGCCAAAATAAATATTTCGTAGAGCATACCACTTTGTCAATCATGATGAGCACTCTCGTCTTGGCATGCTCCGAGCTCTCGGGGTCACCATAGATCGCGATACGCAGTCGTTGGTCAAACTTCTGGTCGCTGCCATTGCCATAGCTCGAGGTCGGACCTTCAGGATCGGCGTGTTTCGGATTTAGCAGGAAGATGTCAGTACCAGTAAATTTGGCTACATCGTCGAGATGCTTGAGGACTTCGCCTCTCACACCAGTCATGTCCTGCGTGATGACTAGATTGGTATCGATGTCCACGATAGCACACCTCTGATGTCACGTCAGCACTGCCGTTTTTATAAAGATGAAGCTAGATCATTACCAGTGCGATGGGCGTCTCGTTCAAGATTTTGGCTCGCATCTTATGCACCGTCTCCGCTTCGCCAGACACACAGACATTGGTCACGAGACCCTTCAACGGTCTTCGCTGCAGTGCAGGTACTGGTTTTGGCTCTGTAGACACTACTGTAGCTTCCATTCGCCCCTGGCTGCCTTCCGTTAAGACTCGACATAGACGTCTCAGCTGTTCGACATTGCCATGATGTACTGGCAATTTGTGTATAGGTGTATCTTCTTCCGTGCCCTCCGGGAACGTCCATTTCTCGATAGCTTTCGGACTCGCGTGTAGTATTTCCTCGACATCAGGACCTGTGAGACTAGATGCGAATGGCACGTTGAATGACAAATTGACCATGGTGTCGACAGGCGTAAGAGGCGATATTGGCTGGCCATTGTTCATGCTAGGACGCTTAATAGGCTGAGCGATAGACATGTCCATCTGATTTGGCCTGGACATGAGGCCGGCAGGTGTCATCTTCTCCAAGCCATGACGAGCCTGTCCAGTGATATTGCTGAACCTCTGCATCTTGCACCTTCACGCCTTGACCACTTCCCCTCTGGCTGCCTCTGCTCGAATTTAGGGAAAGGGGGTGTAGCATCTGTGTACGGTGAACGTTGGGTCTATGGAGGTGAGATAGCTTAGCGCGAGGTGGGTACGAGTACAGGATTATGAAGGAACGCGAATCAAGGCCGAGCGTTGACAAGATTAGTGGGCTGTGCTCTTGATTTGTGCATGCACTATAAGCACAAGCTGCATAAAATTGCCGAGTGAGTCTAAACATCCTGGTTTCGAATGTAACTCCAATACTCCGTACATCAACGTGCTGTTCTCTTGTAAGCGCTGCTGGCTCTACGAATGGTCTCATAACTCTACGCTTCCATGACCGAGGGTGACGGAACAATTTTAGTATCCTTAGACCGAATACGCGGCGGAGATAGGTACGATCTCTCCACCGGATGCTACGGCGACCTTACATTCACCGAAATACCCAGTCGTCCTTGATATCATCAATGGAGCTCACGAGATGGACACACTGTACTAAAAGTCTTCAGGTGGTGTTGCAGTAAACGCCGACGATTAGCAACGATTTCAGGAAATGTTGGATGATAGGATCTCGTCACCTCCCGTACCAGCAGGGTATGCTCGTTGACAAATCTCTAATATTTAGAACGGGATTCGAAGCAATGTCTAGCCGAGCAAGATATCTACGGATGCGATTTCGCAGTAAACCATCATCGGATTCTCCTCTCAGAGTGTGAAAGACCCCACAACGCACGTTCCTCATGATCATAACTCCGCAGCCTCGTGTCTCATTGAGTGCATGAAATCTTGTTGCCAGGAAGGCCCCCTTGTTCACCCGGAATAGAGATGTGTTTCCTGCGACATAGCCTCAAACGGCGAAGTATTGAACGTGTGTAACTGAAATTGGATCAATCAAGCTAAGTAACCCAACTCGTCGCCTTGACCTTCCTCCAAACGCTCTAAGTACTCCTTCTCGATGAGTTGATCGATTGACTTCTTGATGTCTTGGACTTTTGGGGTAAAACGCGATTTGATTTGGTTAATGGTTTCTTGCACGAGGACAACGTGCTTCATCTTCTTGCGGGATTTCATAATACGGACAATGGCAGACTAGAGCAACATTAGTATGTCCAGAGTATATGAGAAAGGCATGTAGATAGCCACATACCTGCATGAGAAGCTTCCTATCCTCCTCAATCGTCTTATGCGTATCCTCCGCTTCTTGCTTCGTTTCAGACTTAACAGTAATGTTGAGGTTGACCTTGACCTTCTTGTTCTTGAAGTTGTAGTTCAAAGTGTACGAAGTTCCAACCTCAGGCTTCCCGTTCTCAGGCACGGCATTCAAGACCTTGGCTTTCACGAAGACACCAAGCGAAGCATCCAGATTGTCCGCATTCAACGCGGTGGCTCTCTGGGCATCCTCGTAAGTAATTGTGTCTGCGTCATTGAAGAGAAGGAGGATGGCCATTTGATATGTCGAGACCATAAAGGTATAGGGGATCTTGGTGTTCTTGATGTAGTTGGCCCTAATCTCACCCTTGCATAATTGCCACAGCCATGTGAGCTTGCGACCGCTATGCTTGTTGAAATAGAATTTCTGAAAGCGCTCGTAAGTCGAGACGATCTCTTGTGGCGGAATGAAATTGGTATTGGGTGGTTGCAGAGGCCAGAAGCCGGTACCAAGAATGTGATATGAAGGATCAACGGCAGCCTTCAGCTCCTCGGCATTCAAGCTGTCAGATTGGAATTTCTTGAATGCAGTATTCAGATCTGTGGAGATCTGGATATCCTGAAACATGCGCTGCAGTTTGTTGGTGTATTCGAAACCACAAGCCTCCTTCAGCTTGCCAATCATGCTCGTTTCCGCATCATCCGACGCTGAGCTGGAGTGGACAAGACGCTTAGCTAGCATTCGTGAATAGAATTTCTGGAACACATCTTTATCCTCGATGTACTTGAAAACTGTCATAACCTGGAGTAGAGATGTTTCAAGATCGGCTTCCTCCGCGCTCTTGGCGCTCTTCTTCAGCAAAGCATCTGTGTACTTGGCCAAAAGCTCGGGTGAGCGTGTTGAACCTGTCTTACAGACCTTGTTGCGGTTGACGAACTCTTTGCAGGCATTATCGAGAGATCTTACAAACTCCGATTCACCGCCAAATGCATCGTCGACAAGTTTCTGGTACTGCGTGTGAACTTCCAATAAGGCTTCGACGTAGGTCTTCGGCTCCACGTTGTCACCATCACCAGCAACTTTCTCGACCGCCGCCAAGCCTGATTTCCGTACATGAGCTTCAAACTTCGTCCGCAAAGGCTCGAGACCATCAACGATGCGCGCCAGAAGTCGATACATCCGTGCAAGGTCATCTTGCCTATCGGTATCCAAAAGTACTTGAAACTCATCTCGTAGAAGGGCAGATTGACCAGTGACAAGAACACCCAGACAAGCCTTCATCAGCGGGTTCATGATGTCCTGGTGAAGGTAGAGACCAACGCGTGCCTTCTCCTCATCAAGACGTGTTTCGGCTTTCTTCATGTACTCAATAACCGAATTCTCGGCAACGAATTGGTTGGACTCGTTCTCGTAGTACTTGGTGGTGGCTTCTATGAATGGCTTCTCGAAGTGGAACCGGTAGACATCCAGAGTTGACTTTGTGCTATCAGTTTCGTCCAGGCCTAACGATACGAAGGAGTCGACGATGCTCTTGATCTGGCTCTGCTCGATAGTTTCTCCGTTCCGCTGCTTCTCCACCATCTTCAACACTGCAGCCATGACGTTCTTGTTGACCTTCTCGAAGAGAACTTCTCGCCATTGCACTAAATGTAGAGTATAGACATCGAAGACGTCCTTCTTGCCCTCGTCGATCTCCCTCCTCACCCAGTGACGGTTCAGGTAACGGAACAGATGATTGGTGTATTTGGCAGCTGTGGTGTATCGGTCCCATTCCCGAATGTAGTATGAGAGTAACGCCTCGTCAATGTGACCTTTTGACTTCTCGAACAAGTTGTCGAGATGCTGCTTCAGGTATTCTTTAAGATTTTTGTAGAGGTCCTCACCAAGTAAATGAGCTATTTAAGAATTAGCAGAAGCTCCTGTACACCATCAAAAGGGCAGGCGACGGTAGTAGAAAGGGAATGATGGGATAGCTTACCTCCACGGTGAGCGTTGCCGCCGATGATGCCTCCACCTGAGGCAACAGCCTTTTGGGAGGTACAGAAGTTGTGCACAGCTGTGTAGATGCCCATGTATGTAGTCATGTCGACGCCATCTTTCAAGTTCATCATGATCTTCTCGACGCCCTCCTCCAAAAATTTCCATGTTGCTCCAAGGTCGTCCTTGTTGGGGGCAGGTGGCATAGAGATAGGCATAGTTGCGGTTGCGGTCGTGTTCTCAAACCAGTCGATCGTGGCGCTGTGAAATCTTTGGTTTGTGGGGGAGAGAGGGTGGGGGATATGAAGGACGGAAGAAAATGAAGCAATCAGCGATGAGTTTTGTGCTCCTCTCAAAGGGTCGTACTAAGAGTGCCTAAGATGCTGTGTCGAGCATGAGGTGTTGCGGCCGCACGCGATCTGAGTCAAGGCACCTTTTGGACCTTGCGTTGGGAATCACAACGTCCTTCTTGACACTTCTCATTCCTACCAGCGTGTGCTAGTCTTCGGAATTGCAGGTGTAGGAATTCACCAAGTACAAAAGAGCAGTCAGTCATATCCTTGAACCATGACCGTGGAAGGCTGAGCCTTGGCTTTTCTAGGCGGCAAAGATGTTGCGGCTGTTAGCGTGGTTTTCGAAGCCAAGGTCTGAAAAATCTATCGAATTCTTCGACGTTACAACAACCTGGTAGGATAAACAGTACCAACATCTATGGTCTTTGAAGCTGGTGATAGAGCTGTTTAATGGCAGTACCCTTCAAGCTTGCAGAGAAGGCCCTTCATCTCCATAGATAGGATCCCTCTCAAACCACCCCAAAGCTTCTATCCCCTTCACTTTGTCCTCTTCTCCCTCCTTCCCGTAGCACATATCCCACCCTTTACCCTTTGGATAGCTCCCCACCATAGTAAAACCCCCATCAATATCGTCGAGCAGCCTATGCGCCACCTGCCACATCTCTAGGTCAGCGTCACTTATTTGAAAAGAAGATTGAGTAGCAAGATATGTCTCGGAAGTGTTTGCGGAAAAAAGCTAAAGTCCTGCTCCAGAGATGTTTCTTGAACCTGAAGAAAGGGTATCGAATATGGAATAGAGGCTATAAAAAGTGCCTTACTCCCGCAGGTACAACCATTACATCCCCTTTCTCTACCACAGGTTCCACCCGTTTTGGGTTATCCTCGCCTCCAAAACATAGCTTTGCCTTCCCATGCGCAACACAAAGCACTTCGTGTGCCGTTGAGTGGAAATGTGATTGGCTGTACATTGTGTAACGCCATTGAGGGGTAACTACACCAACTGTGGAGAGGTGATTTTCCATCGTAGAGGCAGATGCCTTGTGGAAGGCGGAGTGATAGACGAGTAACGGCTTCTTTTGGATGGAGGTATTCGGTATGAGATCAAATGCAGGAATTTGGTGGGACGATACCCGAAGATCCTTCAAAGGCGTAAGTGGGGCTTTTGACGTCGCCATAGTTGAAGTCAAGTTGAAAAGGGTAAAAGGTGCACGCATGGAAATTGTATGGCTTATTAACAGAGAACAAAATCATAAGGAGGCGTGAAGCCGGGATTTGGGTCTTTGCAGCTATGAGCTACGTCATAGGCACCTTGAACAACTTTGTCTCCAAGAGCTTCATGATGTACAATCCAATGCATGAACAGCGAACGCCGAATTCGATGCATACCAGCCCGCTATGCATATGGTATTGTTCCACATCTCATGGACCAAGGCTATGCTCTGAAGCCTCCAGAACGCCTTGCTTTAAGTCAGAATGCTTCATCATCTGGTAGTGACCCGCTCCATAAGTCTGTACCAGATGTCAGTAGAGTCAGATTCAAGTAGAATTGGAGGTATACGTCACCTTAACACGCTGATGGCGAAGGTCAAGAGCCATGCGATTAATGCAATCAAGAGGACAGACGCCAAGGCTTTCTGTCGATCACAGATTACATCTGAATTGACAAGATGTTTTTCCGCTTGCGCGCTTGATATTTTGCAGCCATCCTGGCTTCGTATGGCTTCGAAAGCCAAGCTCAGATTTGCAGAATCGAAGACTATGAAAAACAGGTCGAGGAAGATCAGGCGCATCTTTGCTTTTGCAGGGCGTAAACCCAGGGGCTTTCCCGAATATTCGTCCCACGTTATGTATAAAAGATAGACCATGGCAACAGCATCCACAATGATTGCCATGTCTGTAGAAGGTGTCTGATTGATACCATCGATGTTATCGGTGATATGGTGGCTCGAGGCTGCAAGAGCCAGAGCAACGGCCGAGTAAGACCACACGTTCATACGAATGACCACAGGTATGATAGGATTCCGCAGAATCGTCCGCTGTACCCTGACATACCATGCTCTTCTTTTTGCCCTAAATCTGTACAAGCCAGCCAGACCTTTCTCAGGATCTCCATTCCCTTGGTCTGCGAGCCATGGCCTCGAGTAGTCCGCCCCATTCTGCTGTAGCCACTCTTCTGAGACAATTCCTCCCCCTTCGGCTGATATATGGGGATATGCTGAAGCTTCTGCGAATGCCCTCCATCTTGAATCCATCTCAGTGAGGTGACTGGTAGGTAGTGGAGGCGTCCATTCCCGCTGCGAGTCATACAACCTACTCCGAGGTTGGTCTGGTTTAAGTCTGTGCCTACGCTTAAACCTAGGGGACGGAGTGGTGTTATGCTGAGCTATCTGTGCTCCTGGGGGAGTGGTGAGCAGCGAGTGTGCCGCTCCTGTAATCTCCTCATCGTCCTCATCGAGAGTATGCACCCAAGCTGAAATTCCGGAAATGCCGTCAGCATATGTTGAGAGCGTCTCCTCCTGTTATAAATGGCGTTGTAGAAGGGGTTTCAGAGCGGTTCTCACCGGGTATGGTTCGCACAATCCTTTGCGCATCTCTGTCATGAGCGACAACATTTCCAAATGACGAATTGTAGGGGTCTTCAACAGAGGATAAAGAATGTGACTTCTCTGGATCGCTCTGTGCCGCCGTCGTAGTTGTTTTTCCGCTCAAAGGTCTCTCTGTGAGCGTGCTCATGCCACTGCCAGAAGCCTTCTCTTGGTCCGTGCCACGGGATGGTGTGGCAGGTCGGAGCAAGCTTGCTGCCCTTGATCTGAAACTTCCATCTCCAAATGCCATTAGTTCCCCTCAAAGGGAGTGGAAGCTCGCCTGGGTGTCCCAGCAGGGAGACCTAGACGTAGGATTTCCTGAACGCTATCTGTCTTCTCGATCCTAGAGCCATTCGGGAATGCCCCTGTTAGATAAAGATAATTCACTCTAGAAGTACGACCACGAATCATAAATTCGTAAGAAATGTATTGCAGTTGGCGCACAATTTCAACCGTGGAGTGTGAGAAGGCATCTTGGCGAGCGCGTCAACGACACGCTTCCAACTTTTTTTCTGGTCCAAATGCCCCTTGGTCACAGCACCACTCAAGAAGAGCATTGATCGTTTGCGAGCGGCCATCGTGGATCCATTCATTCCTTCAACTAGTCAGACCTTGCGATGCGCCTGTTCCTCCTGCCAATATCTACAAGACAAAGCTTGATCTATTGTCAACGGCTCAATCAACAGCTCGCTACGCAGACTACATACATCGACAAGGTCACCACCAAAGCTGCAACTACCTGGGTCAATTGGGAGAAGAAAGAATCAGGTTGGCAGAAGAAGGTCACTAGTTACGGGAACAAGCTATTCCAGCGTTTGCCCTACGAGGAATGGGGCCTGAAGAGCATACCGCCGTTGAGCGCAAGGCGAAGAAAGGAGGAGATTGAGGGAACAGAAGGGGTTCGGCTTGAGTATCCTGAGGCTCTGGTTAAGCCTCAGGTTGTCCAGGATGCGTTAAAGATGTACGGAAGCGCCGCGAAGCAGGCGTATCACACCAAGTGGTTTTGGGGCAGCGTCATAGGAATGCCCATATCGGCACCTGTGGCATTGTTACCAGTGTAAGGCACCCTTTGGCTTGTCGAATCCCAGGATAAGTGCAATGATATAGAGCTGACCATCCAGTATACCCAATTTACCGTTCTTCTACTTATGCTTCCGTGCATGGTCCCATTGGAGAGGTCAGAAATAGAGGGCCTTTTCTTCCAGCTCCTGTCGCTAATGTACTGCAGCGCGGGGTGGATCAAAGCATCTAGAGTTCCTTTCGGAGAATGAACTTATAAAGACATCGCCGTCTGCTTTGCTGCGTATGGCGTATATGGAGAGTGCAATGAATAAGGCGCTGGACGACCTGGGACAAGAGGTGAGGAAAGTTGGCTCTGGAGCCAGCAGCGGCTCCGTTCCTGGGGACCAGGAAGAGAAGATGTTGTTGTCAAAGACCAGTGGTGAGCTCATCGCGGATTATGTCGAGATTCCCGAGCTGGCTATAGAGATCGAGCGTGCTGTATGGCAGGTTGAGAAGTCATTGCAGTCGAAGCAGGAGCTGAAGGAAGAAAAGGAGGAACTTGAAGCAGCAAACCGGAAAGGCTCAAAGCAATAAGCCTATCTATCCATAAACTCAACTCATATACAGTGGGCTACTATCTCTAGAACATAAGGCTCTTTTGTATGGACAACGAAGAGGGACCGGTAGAGCACGCAGTGGCAAATCTGAGATGGAGAATGGAGCGCTTGGCTCCACTGGCGGACTGACAGCCATCAACAGTCCAATCTGTTCTCTCTGAAATGCAAAGTCCTGCGCATCTATGATATCCATACTAATGAGACCCCAAAACATATGCTCTCTGATACAAAATTCTTATATATGCATGACGTCGATTTGCATAAGATGTTCCAACTTGTGCTCTCCCACACTCTGAAACTTGCACATCGTGGCCTCCACACTTCCAATCTTTGCTATACTCTCTTGCACAAACATGACATCCACGCTAGTGATATCGCTGTTCTCACCATACTCTTTGAGCTTAGCAGCCATCCAACATCACTTTGGTAATTGTCACGTTCAGGAAGGAGCACCGACGCATCCAAAGTAGCAAGAAATCTTCCAAATTTAAGAGCGAGTAGCACTTTCAGGTCTTCATAGATCCCTTTGATGCAACGCTCCGAGTACGGTTCCCAAATCATCCGCAGATATCGCCCAAATGAAGTTTGCCGTCTACCAATACAAGTGTTCGGGGCTTTGTAGACCTGAATGTACGTCACGTAATCCATACGTCAATGCTGCAAATAGTCAAACAGTTAGATCCTGAATATTTCTGTTTCTCATGACGCTGTCAATGCAATTTATTTGCATTCAATCGAAAACGGTTATACCACTTGTTCAAAATTTCCAACAGCATCGTAATAGGACAATCCCATATAGTATGCCAAAGCCCATTAAAGTAGATGCAAAGCCCATCCCATGCAAAACAAGATCAGTGATCGTACAATACCAACCTCCAGAGGCCATCGATTGCCATAATTTTCTAGGTTTCAAGGAAAAACTATCGCTGATGCCATTCTATGAATGCCGCTACAAAAATTATCTGAAAGTCCTTAGACAGAGTCTTGCAGTGATGAATAGGAATGTTACTAGCAGATGTTTTATTCTCCAACATCTACTCTTAACTTCCCAAGTGCGGCAATGGATATGTCAAGCGACTTGCGAGCTTGTCTCCTTGGCCAAGAGACGGGTCGTCTATCAGACTCGGGTACGTGGAGATATTGCAGAGCGCCTGCGCCGTTGAGGTAGGTGTTCGTACTAGAAGCCTTGCCACGTTCCTTGTCTCGCTCGGTTGGGACTATTGGTGACCGCGCCAAGCGGAAGGTATTATTATGTGATTGGGGAGGATGTATAGCAGGCCAGGTGGTGGGCTTGAGCATAGAATCTATGGCCTGAATGCCGTCGGTCGCTAAAGTTGCGGTAGGTGCGGTGGCTGGCTCGGTGTTTCTTGCCCGAGAGGAACGACATCATTCGCTTGTGCTTCTTGAGTGGCTTCGGGATGACAGCGTCGATCTAAGCTTGCCAAAGGCCTCATTCTTGGTTAAGCTACAATCTGACCAGCGCGGATTAGGATGTTATCAGTGCTAGGTCCACCATTAGGGACAGACATTGGTGTGTACCGGATAGGGTTGCCGTATGCTGAAGGTATGCTTTGGAAGCCATCGGGTTGAGCTCCTTGTGGCCAGGGAGTGTGGAACCTCTCGAAGTTATCTCCAAGCGCAGCCATGCCAGATGGATCCGCTTGGGTACAAACGGCAGCAGGACTCACTTGCACAGGCATGGCTGTAAGATTGTTCAAGTTGAGACTCCAATTAGGGTCTAGCACTCCGAGAGCCTCTGCTTGTAAGTTGTTAAACTCCGACATCGGTTGGATCGTGTCGGATGAGAGTGTATGGCTAGAAGCCGGCCATCCGTGGCAGTCTCCAAGGAACCCTTCTTCGAAGATGACTGGGTTTTGCAAGCCTGTCCTTTGTTAATCGTAGGTGATCTCGTTGCTGTGCAGGCTTGCAGGGAGCCTTGTATCGGCCGTAAGAGACATATGCCCCCAAGAGGTGCGGAGAAAGTGCAAGAAGGATATTTTTTGAACTCGAACAGCACAGAAAGTCAGTGCCTGCCATGTTGCATCTTGAGAAACAGCGTGTTGTCTTACTCCTCAGTGACCAGGTGTGAAACGTTGGGGGAACACAATGGTAAACGGGGAGTGGCATGGATCCCTTGGAAAGCAATACGTGGGGACCAACAGGTAGAGTCGAAGGCTTTGACACAGCCTTTCCCGAAGTTCTCAAGATCCCATGTTGTTCGCGGTGCATTCACGAAGAACGCAGTCAGAGGGAAAGGCTACCCACTGCCATACTGTTAGCGATGGTCAAATCGAACGTAAATCAGAGCTTAACAAATCAGCCCACTGCTGCAGAGTATAATTGAAAATGCTCATCTCCTTGTACATGTCACCCAAATGACCGCAGATGACGGTCATGCAACCAGGCATCCGTTGTCTGTCTCGGGGACCAGAACAACATTTCCATAATTCATCGAAGATCTGGTCGAATATGAGGGGTGCTTTACGGCTTACACGGCAGAGAAAGGCGACCACTATTCGAGAAGCGTCGGGGTGGTAGATGTCCTCAGACTCGAGTGTACACCGATCTGGAACGCGTAGCAATGGTACGCAGGCGCAGAAGCGGTGGCAAAGGTACTACACAGATTCTTTGCTTAGCCTATGTTCTCTTACGGCGAAAGCTGACAAGTACATACCTCATATCGGCGCAGATCAAGTGTGTTGCGGCTGGCCTGTCCATGAGAAGACTCGTCTGTGGGGTATACTCCATCAAATATCCTATCAAGTATTGGACAATCCCACAAGGAGCGGTCGTCACGCAAGTTCGATACTGGGGAATCGTGATACTGAGCTTTCAGCATATCATTTTGGCGTTGTTCGGGCAGCGAACTTATCATGACGAGGAAGGAAATCGCGGATTGGGGCAAGACTTGGTCAGTGCCCTCCCGATTTGGCAACAATCCAGCGCTCATTGCGTTCAGCCATCCTGTAGAAGGGTATTAGACGTGTATGCCACTCATTTATCGAATGCTTGACGAGGCTGAGCAAAGTAGGTGTCTTGATAGGTCCCTTGCTATAGTAATTCGCTTTGTCTGTGCAGTGTGTGCAGCGACTTTGAGGGGTGTCTCCGGTACACTGTATTCGGTCAGGAGGTACGAGAGCCAACCATTCAGAACTATCATCGAGCCGAGAGGGACGTGAGGACCTATGGTTCTGAACCAAATTTTTTGTAGCTAGCCCCAGCGATGTTTTCAAAGACAAGGAAGAATTCTACCCACCTTCGATTTCCTGAGGAAGCAATTGATGCACGCTCTCATAGCCTTGTCCTTCTTCTGTCTTCCTTTGGTAGGATCCTCATGTATGAATCTTATCTGTTTCGAGAAGTTGATTTCATGCCCTCGGTCCTGCTGTGGCTCCAAGAGCAAAGGAAAAGGACTTTGCGAATTATCGAAACTGTGCGAGGACGGGGGCGTTGATGGGTAGGAGTCATAGCCTAAGAATCATAGATCATAAGTAACTCGTATTCTGTGATCTTCAGCGTTCTCTTACCATGGATGAGGCCAAGCTCAGGCCACTGGGGAGATAAAGAGAATCCGGACTGGCAGAGGAAGTGCTCGTACCGGCACCTGGAAAAGGTCGGATAGCCGAGGAAACGCCATTCTTCAGGGACATGGGGTGGTCCAGAGGGTACCATCGAGTTTGGTGGATAGGTCCGTTGCTCATGATTGCCGCTATTGTCGTTGACATGCTGCCCGAACATAGCGATGCGAGAGACACTGGTCACGACAAGGGATGAACCAACCCGCCCTCGTAAGAAGTCACAGCGATGGTTTATTCTTACAAGAGCTTGCTAAACTCGGCACTGTGTGATTTTTTCAGGGATCCATGCCAGGATGGTTATGCCTCTTTCCAGCACCGCAGGACGACGCGTTACGCGTGTCAAGGATTACTTTTGATGATAGTAAGATACCGTGCCACCCGGATTGTAGGTGTATGAACAAGAGACATTCGGAAAAGACGGACGTTATTGACGGAGGTTGACAAAGAAACGAAAGTTTGAGATGAGACTACGAAAGAAATGTTTTTTGGTCAGCAGGCACACCTTTTGGAATATAATTGAAGATGACGATCAAAGCGGCCCCTGTAGAAGGATTATGGTGGGGTTTCATCGTGCTAGCGAATGAGGGACCTTGCCGCTCATGCAGTCCAAGGCTGTTACGGTGATGCTTCTCAGCTATCGCTTACTGTATGGTCTCGGATTATCGACACGCTAGGGAAAAGAGGTGCCCGGCAGATCGGCTGCTGGGAGATGGCGCAAGGAAAACAGCTGCATCTGGTCTAGGAAGCATCAGGATCGGCCAGATTAAGCGATCTCCAACAGGGTCGATGTTGGCGGTCAATTTTTTGAATATATAAAGCCTTCGTGACAGATTGGCAGTTTTCCACCGCTAGATGTCAATAATGATTTTGTACTTAAGCCAATTCAGGCCAATGCCTAGGGAGGTTACCATAGAAGGCAATTTTGCAAGAGGAATGACGGCCAGATCTACAGCCTGCCAACCCTCGTCGTCGTATGTTGTGAACAGTCTTGTCAGCCCATCAAAGGACATCTAAGGAAGAGGAAAAGTCCACGGAGTTCGTACGAAAGTGATCCTGGGGTCCTCCTCTCATTTAATCATGTATATATTGCTTGCGGTCCCTATAAGGAAGTGAGTATTGCCACGCAACTTCCCACCTCTTCACATATGGTCTAAAAGAGATTTTTGTCAATCCAGTCCCTAGTCGACGGTGGAAAGGTCATATCTCAAACGAAAGCCAGATTTTACAGATCGGTCCGTTCAAGTCTACTTCCATTTTCCAATCTAGACCAGTCACGTCGTTAGTCAATGTGCATTCTTGTTTGAGCTTCTCAGCTGACGATTTTACAGCAGTACTGCGGTATATACGGCATACGGTGTCCGTGACAAGGCTGCAACTCAATCATCGCCTGCCATGACACGTTATTTGAAGGAAAAGGATCAATATCAAGCCTTTCTTGCGGGAGCAAGTCCAGCAATGCACAACAGGATTCCAGCGACGGAAGCAGAAAAACAGCAAGCGTGGGAAAAACTTGGTGGTGACAAAGAGCATGTCCCAAGCAAGGAGTCACACCCATACGTGATCTTCAATGCTCCAGCTGACAATTAGATAGGAAACCCCAAACCCTGAAACGAGACCCCTAATACTTCATTCAACAGATACACCAAGTGTTGGGTTTCAAAGCATCGTCATCGATCCAGGCATTATCCTCGTATTGACCATTCGATGGCAAAAATGAGCCACCAGCTTGATGGTCATTGGGAGCAGCGTTCCTATACTTTGGGTTAATCAAAGGTTTTTCAACTCATTATTGAATATAACATTCAATCCTGTAATTTAGATAGCCAAAGGCAATTTGAAGCCAAGAAGCTTGGTTTGAATTGTATTACATTTTACCTTTACTAGCCAGACATTTCCTGCTATGGAAAATTGCACGAATGGTCGTTGACTTAAAGGATCTGTAGTATTGACTTTCTCACCATGCGGGCGCCGTCTGGTGCCGTCACATTTATAGCGCCCGAAGGGCCGATTTTAGCGGACTAAAAATCATGCATGCTTTACACGTGTCAGAGACTTCCATTTGAGCCTACGTGTTACGATTAGAGACGGTACATGCGGTTTATCTGTTGGAATCCCGAATGGTTGCAAGTTATTCATTCAGAAGGTTCTATGCTGTGGGAGCTATCTAGCGATATGCCAAGGCGCTAGGCCATATGCCAACATTATCAGTGACCGAAATCGTGCATACCGCATATATGCTACATTTAGCGTATAATCCTCCCCCCTCGGAAAAGATCCTGCTCGAGTATTAGGCACACCACTATTTGTACTGCCCATGAAGCACAGCTGTAGAGGCTGTAAGTATCTGCTTTATGTAAGCCTATGAGCTTTTGATGTCTGCAAAAGTTTTCCGTCGTTGTGCTTTGTGACAAATGTCGCTCTTGGACCAATGAATGACTTGGGCAAATGTCTTCCTCCGCGTGCAAGACTTTTGCTCTATTCTCCTAATTCCAGGACGAGCTCACACAACCAGTGACCAATTTATTGACAGGATAATGATTCCACGGGAGATGTTCTCATGTGGTTCATGGAAGGGAGCATCATCTCAGCACGAAACCTAATCCGAATACTATTTAGTATATGATCCTGGTGGGCCAACGACATTGATATGTCCGACTTCGAAAACTCAGGGCTTTCTCAAGCCGTCCTTGAGCACAACCAAATGCTCCATGCCAAATGCAAAGGCGATAAGGACAGACACACTAACCTAGCACTTCACGGACAACAATCGTGGAGAAAGTGCTCCAAGCTTGCTTCAGCATTCACACCCATACCATGGTCTAAGAATTGGGTGCAAATCTCACTATAAGTCGAATCATACCACTTTTCCGGAGCAACCTGCAGCTACGAGCGAAATGTATTGCGGTCGATTTCACACCAATCTGTGATCCCACTGACTGAAGGTCTGTCTAGAATATAAACATGTGGGGCGAATGCCAACGTTCGCTTTCAGACGCCGTTGTTGTCGATCACAAGAGGATCCAGTAAAATAGGAAATAAACGCCCGTCAGCCGGAGATTGGGGTATTTTCGATTCTCGACTGTCTATGGCGGGCGATTCGCTCGGAGAATTGGGTCCGAGGAGCTGCGGAGCTCTTTCATTCGATGGATTGGTCATGAACAAGGCGACAGCGCCCTGCGCTCGACTTCGGCAAGCATTATAAGGTATGTCCTTAGCGGAATCCAGAATCTGGGGAACGTGGAGAAAGCTGCCCCCACCGGGCAAATCCTCTCCTGGGGTCCACCTAATGGCGGGGTCTCTCGTCACCATGGATTGAACGGCCCAATCAGCATACTGCTACATTGCTCCTACCGTTGCGCGTTTATCCGGTAGCACTACGGCCTGGAGATACAATTCCGATAGCTCAAAAACTATGGACCTCGCGGCTTTGTGGCCATGGGGTGGTATAATTCTACGTCGGAGAGACATTTCTCACACTTATCTGCACTACAACTACTGTATGTTGCCTCGATCAATAAAAGTCCAGGATGTACTGCAGCTAATCCCATGTTGCGTACCTCATACTCAATGCGCTCCAGAGCCCCAGAGCATTGACAATAGTCTTGCATCTAGCAATACTCTGCCATTATGGGGGCGACTAATGTTCAGAACGTTCTTGACAGTCTTGCACATCTGACGCATCACAGTGTTGAATGTGAGTGTATAAACGTTTCTGTTGTCCAGCACGAGCTAAAGATAAGCAGATTCTTCGTATTTCGCTTTATGCACACCTGTGCTACTGGCAGCTGTGGTGCTCTGGCCTCTCGTTGAGTATTACAGAGACCCGCTGAACCTACGAAGACTCCCTGGGCCTTCCATTACACCACTCTCGTTGACATGGATCATGTTTTATTGCTGGAAGAATAAGCGAAGCCAGACCGTCAACGCGGCACACAAGAGACTCGGTGACATCATTCGCATCCAGAAGACCACATCAGTTCCATGAGCGGCGAGGCCATTGAGGAAATCCAAACAATAAGAAAATGAAGTAGAGGTCACGCGTAATACAGGGAGGCTCCACTTAGTCAGTAACAGCCCTAACAATGGCACAACTGGCGCTCATCTACAAGACATCATGCCTGCACTTTTGCTTCACGCACCTTCAAGAGACTCGTCGATAGAATCGACTTGTTGTGTCATTGCTTGATCTCTGCTCGAAATTGGTACGAATGAGTACATTTCCTGATATTGTATGGCTCTCTTGGGTACTTGACCCGCTCTCGGCCCCTTCTCTTTGCATCACTTAAGATTTAAAATTCTGGCTTTGAGACCAGACAATGCTTCCAGAATTGTTTTTGCATGCTTTAGTAACACCGAAGGGTCTAGTTTCGCCAGAACACTTTATATCATGCTCGTCATACCATTAAATGATGCTCGCCCACCGGCATGATACCCGAAACATCCCACTCTCGCTGCAAGACATACTCACTTCTCAACCTTGAGCGGCTCCAGATTCCAGATCATATCAGCGTACTCCTGGATACACCTGTCGCTGCTGAAGAAGCCCATTCGAGCCACACCAGTAATGCACTTCTCGAGCCAAGCATCCTGGTCCTTGTACGCTTCATCAACCAGCTCGTGCGTCTTGACATAACTGTTGAAATCGTCAGACACAAGGTAGTAATCACCTTGGTCGATGATGCTATTGCAGAGAGCGGCGAATTGGCCAGCGTCGCCAAATTTGCCACCTTTGATGGCATCGAACACCTTTGCGAGGTCAGCATCGAGCTTGAAGTCGCCATAGTGGTGAGCGTGGCGGAGATCTTCTACGTCTTCTGCTAAGTTGCCGAAGAGGAAGATGTTGGATTCGCCAATTTCGCGGGTAATTTCAATCTATGCGATGATTAGTAACGCTATACGAGGAACAGGAGACCTGCACTCACGTTTGCACCATCGCAAGTCCCGATGATCAGGCCTCCATTCAGGACAAACTTCATATTGCTGGTACCACTTGCTTCAGTACCAGCCGTTGAGATATGCTCGCTGATGTCAGAAGCTGGGGTGATGATCTCGGCCTTGCTGACATTGTAATCTTCAATGTAGATAACCTTGAGCAAGTCGCCAACATCATTGTCATTATTAACAACCTCGCCGACACTGCAAACAAGATGGATGATGGTCTTGGCCATCCAGTAGCCCGGAGCGGCTTTGCCTCCAAAGATAGATACTCGAGGTGCGAGCTTCTTGCGCTCTTCAGCGCTCATTGCCTTGATTGTAAGGTAGCGGTGAATGACTCCTAGGATGTTAAGCTGTTGTCGCTTATACTCATGTATACGCTTTACCTGGATATCGAAGAGTGCTTTAGGGTTCACCTTGACGCCAGTCGTGTTCATGATGTGCTGAGCCAAGCGGACTTTGTTTGCGTATTTGATCTCTGCCCATTCCTTCTTGAACGCTTTGTCATCAAGGAAATGCTCCATTTTGGCCAACTGGGTCAAATCAGTGAGATATTCATCGTTGCCAAGCTTCGATGCAATCAATTCCGAAAGGCGTGGGTTGGCTTGATGAAGCCACCTTCGAGGCGTAATGCCATTGGTCACATTGGTGAACTTGTCCACGCCGTAGATTTTGACGAAGTCTTTGAAGATGGTGGTCTTGATTAGATCTGAATGAAGTTCAGCCACACCGTTGACCTTGTGGCTTCCAATAGTTGCCAAAAAAGCCATTCGCACCATCTTTGGCTGTGATTCCTCAATGATGGAAACTCGGGCGAGCATTTCACGGTCCTTGGGGAACATCTTTTCAACCATTTGGAGGAATTGCATGTTGACCTCGTAGATAATCTGAAGATGTCTGGGGAGGAGGTGCTGCATCAATGGTACAGACCACTTCTCCAAAGCCTCAGGCATGACTGTGTGATTTGCATAGCTGAAGGTCGCCTGGACAATAGCCCACGCCTCAGCCCAGTCGAGACCCTCCAAGTCGACCAGAATGCGCTGCAACTCGACGATGGCGAGAGTAGGATGTGTATCGTTGAGTTGAATGGCTACCTGGTCCGAGAACGCGGACCAAGGCTTCTGAGATTTCTTGAAGCGTCGAACGATGTCGAACAATGATGCGGCGCACCAAAAGTATTGCTGCTTTAAACGCAGCTCTTTCCCACGCTCCAAGTTGTCATTGGGGTATAAGACTGCAGAGATTGTTTCCGCACGCTGCTGATCACCAACGGAGCCTTCGTATTCGCCAGAGTTGAACTTCTGGAAGTCAAACTCGCCCTTCGAAGCTTTGGACGACCAGAGACGGAGATTGTTCGTTGTGGGAGTTTGATAACCTGGGATCGGGACATCGAAAGCCACTGCATCGACGATCTCTCCACCTTCCCAGACAGCTATGGGCTTGCCATCCCTCCTATACATTGATTAGCATTCAAACTTCATTACGCTCCCAATTTCGCTTACTCTTGCCTGGAAACATGGCCATAGAATTGAATGTCTACTGTGATATCATGCCTGGGAAACTCCCAAGGGTTGAAGTCAAGCCAGTAATCTGGTACTTCAACCTGGAACCCATCGACAAGCTCTTGCTTGAAGATACCATATTTGTAGCGCAGGCCATAACCCCACGCCGGGTAATTCATAGTGGCCATGGAATCGAGAAAGCATGCTGCGAGACGTCCGAGGCCACCATTGCCAAGGGCAGCGTCGTGCTCCTGCGATATGACATCTTCGATTCGGAATCCCAGATCCTCGAGTCCGTCTTTTGCAACGTCTTTGAGACCGACATTGAGCATAGCGTTGTCCAGAGCTCTGCCCATCAAGAACTCGAGGGAAAGGTAGTAGACACGTTTCTGGTCTGCGAAGGTCTGTCGCTGCTGGGTCTTGTTCCATTCGACGACGAGGCGGTCTCGAAAGGCCAAGGCGGTACCTGAGTAGGCAGCTCTGTGGACTGTGTCAGATATATTGGTACTTTGGGATCAACCGAGTTTTATTTGCGTACAGCTCATCACAGTTGAATAGAGACCGGGCCAGTGTAGTCTCAATGTGTCGCACGGTCTCATCTTCGAACTCGTCCTTGGTGGTGAAACCCTTTTTCGAGTGTTTCTTCCAGGCATCTCGTTGCCCCTCAGGTATGCTGGCTTCGAAGCTCTTGATCTCGGTGGGGCCAAAGCCAGTGACGGTACGCTTGTGCTTTGGACGAGACACGCCCTCTGGGCCTATGGGGCCTTGGAGGTCGGAGATGGGTGCACTGTACGACTATTAGTACTCTCTAGACCGATCGTTAAGATTGTTGGATCATGCCTGGTAGACATCTTTCTTTCACGAGTTTTGGTGGTGCCATTGGTAGCCATGATTGCTGGTGATGAGGGGCAAAGATGTCAATGGGTCGACGTTGATGTTTGAGTAGCAAGGCAAGTAAACAATTTCGAGTATGAAAGCGGATGGTGGTGGAAGGTTACAAATTGGTGGGGGCTTGCTAGCCGTTAGTACACAAACGTTTGCGGCAAGAAGCTTGCAGAGCCCTTACTCACGCGTATCGATAAGCGTGGGGTGAAAGACGGGGCGCCGTTCTAGGCTAAGGTAGTATCATTAGATTGAACCGTCTAACTTCACTCTTGATAAAAACCGCGTTTTGCCGTCTACAATTGCTTTGTTTGGATCAATTCAAACATGGGCGTTCCAGATGGCAAGAATGTTTGTCTGACACGGATATGTCCTATGCGGTTTCGCTCTATTCGCCTTGTAGTGACTCGGTTCGGCTTCCTGCACTCTTGGGTCACGGATCGCCTCGATGTATCTCTCTCCTGATTGATCGATATTGCCCCACCTTGCTCTTCGTGCTTGGGATCAGCCTGCCATCCAAGTTGTGCATTTCTTCGTTGATGCGGCTGCTTGCAGCGTGTCTACTTCGATTTTTCATGGAGATTTCACATCTTCCCAAATTTTCGCGGGTTTTTCTCCCCATTGGTAAACCGCGGGCCAAAGAATGAATGAGCAAGGGCGCCTGCCAGTTAATACCGTAATCAATAAAGACCAGTCTATTTGGCATGGTGTCGGACGAGATTCATTTCGAAGGCACATCATAGACCTTCAGCGAGCCTCTGCTGAAGTTCCCAGTGATCCAGTCGTTCATTCTGCGAGTCAGTGGTTGGCGTTACGTGCGGAGAAGAACGATGAAAATCGTCTGCTGCCGTTCGATGTCGAACAACGACTTGCCGATGATCTTGCGTTCCTCGCAGCCGCTGAGGAGGGTCCGAAGGAGGTGTCTGCAGTCGCACTGGAGGAGCAGTACCAGCCCCGTGGCCTGATGGTGCTGCTTGCCGCAAATGAAAGAATTCCACCAGGTGTCAAAGACGCCATGAAGGGAATGTTCAATCTGCTCTCACGATGTGCTAGTAGAAGTACTTACAATGCTATCCGTTACCGGTCTGATAAACCACTGATGCCTAGTTCTAGGACTGTCTCGAGATATCTGCGCTCAGTCCTTGTTCGACCTTGTAATTGTGCCCAATCAGAATCGCATCCATGGCCGATTCCAATCTGTACACTGGGACAAACCGAGAAGCCGCATTAATACTAAAGCGCCAGAGCCGCTTCATCAAGGCCTTCGAAAGGTCATTGGACAATTGGAGAAGCGGAAATCGACTGGTCCTGCAGGCTCTTCTGGGTTGATACAACAAATTAGACATCTCTGTGGTTCTCTTGAGAAGATTGACCAATTCAAAAAGGGCAATGCAAAAGGCATGCCGCTTTTGAAGGATATCGTTAAAGAGAGCTACGGACTCTGCACCTCGCGTGGTACTTTGACACTCGACGAGACTATTGCACACTATGGTTTTGATCCCCGTCAAATCTCGTCAAACAAGCATATCAGACAAGTCAACAAGATCGGACGCTATTGGGGGCTGTGTTTATCCATGACCGAAGACTCAAGGAGATACCCAGATTTATTCACCAATCTTCACCTCAAGATTCTTCGGCCATATGAGGGCGCTTCTTCGAACATAGCGCTCGTTCAAGGCCAAAAGGCTCGATGTCTTGTCCACGCAGAGATGCAGATTGTTGTCTTCTACGGGAGATCCACCAGTACAACGGTCACAAAACCTCGCGTCATTGGAGCGAGCAAGTCAGCGTGCTACCTCTGCAACCTCTTCAACCTTCACCACGGACAATACTTCATTACAAAGACCCACGGACATCTGTACGAGCGCTGGAACTTCCCCGACCTAGCCGAATATAACGAGCAAGAGCGCAATGCATACCGCCGAATATTGTCTTCGATGGACACCGAGCTCCAAGCAGCCATCATCAGAGAAAGAAATACCAAGCGTCGACGGCAATTGCCTATGGGAAGCTGGCTCACCCTGCCTCTACCTCGTCAATCTTCACCAGTACCTTCGACCGTCCTAAGCTCACAACTAGACCGCAATGAGTCCCCCACACCCCGCGCTCAGCTCAATGCATTTGTGACCACCCAGAACCCTTCTCAAAGTCCAATCAGGATTCACACCCCACAACAGCCACTCACTGGCGACATTCCAACACCAAGGCCCCCCTCCCCTCCTCCAGCCTATACAGCAACAGCACCCATAGAGCAAACTCGTCAAATCCCATCACCTACGCCTCAAGATCACGATCTGCCTACGGCTGACCAACCTCCTCGTGCGCCATCATCATCAAGCATAGAGTCATGGGAATACCCCATCCACCGAACCATCACAGCCGCAAATTCTTTCCGTAAAAAGAGTGGTAAAGTGGCTATGACGTGCGACATCGAAGGCCCGGCTTTGGGTAGCGTTGCAATTGCCCGTCTCACTGACGAGGAGCCAACGACTGGAAGACCGGTCAATATTGGTGCAATGAAAGAAAATGAGACTCTTTTGTTTGAGAAGAAGAGCGGAGAAGACTGCGTAGTACTAGACTTGCAAGGCCCTGATGGGAAGACAACGCAACTTACACTACGATGGCTCTAGACCGAGACGTTACGGTAGTAGGAAAGCGATACTGCTCGCTTTGCGGAACAAAAGTATCAATCAATTGGCTTTAGCTAGAACATGCAGATGATTCAGAAAAGCACCGCTGTCGACCACTCCAAATGAAGCCCAACGCCAACAGAAGAGTGCTGCAAAGGTTCCCCACGCGTATCCAAAACATATGTATCATGCCCTTAATCAACCTTGACCCATGCCTAGCTCCGTTGTAGGAGAAACAAAACGCCATGCTCCGTGCTCCATGCCCAAAAGGTCTTTCTTGCATAGAACACTCGTGCGACACATGCCAGAACGAGAAATGACCAAAAAGCTTGCGTAAGTCGGCGCAGAAGTATATCAGAACGACTTTTTAAACATTCCGTGATTCGGTCGATTGGTGAAGGTGTTGTAGTCTTTGGATCTCCATTTCGTCCTCTCTTCTCCCTAGTAGACGTTTGGGGACAGCGCCTGATGCTGGCTTACAATCCGAACATATTTCAGCAGCTGGCGGCGCAGGTTCGACCCAATCATCCCATCTGGTATCTCTGCGCTCGATTGAAATTTCTGACTTGGCGTCTCGACCTCGGCGAGGCTCAGTCTGCCCTAGAGATTGATGGATGGCGAAGATCTCTTGTCGCAAGTAAGCCCTTCCTGGCCTGATTCCGCAGAGCCACAAATTCCCTCATCCCATACATTGACATTCCTAAGCCAAGAAAACATATCGATCCAAGACAACCATCATTCCGATGGTATTGTAGGGGAGGGAAAGAGGCAGATCAAAGTCTTAGTGAAGCCTAGGAAAGCATCCAAACGTCGGCATAATGTATATACAAGAACAGCACTAGATGTAGAAAAGGGTATAGAGTTCGCCCAGCGCACCGGCTGCGGCGCTGGTAGGGTTTGTGTATTGGAAGGGGCGACGATATGAAGAGGCACGCTCACAGTATGCCTGAATCTGCTAGAGCGTTGTGGAGGATTGTGTCTTTGACGGCGGCGAAGACGAGCCGGATGTTTGAGGTGTCGGTAGCTTGTGTGAGACTAAGGAATCAAAGTGTCAGCTCCCTGCGCAATAGACAAACCCTTGTCCTTGCACGGGCTCGAGTCGGCTGCCCCGCTTTCAACAAGCAAACCCCAGTAGATGCAACATCATGCATGCGCTGTCATCTGCACCCAGCCGGTCAGGCTGAAAGGAGAGGCGGGATACTCACTGCGGGTATAAGTTCAAATGCGCCCTGTTAACCTGGTTGAACCGCCACAGCAAGTATTTCGCTGCACGGTTTACATCGTTGCCTCCGCTGTAATCTGGGAAATAGCTCCCCAATGGGCTTCGTTCCAGCTTTCCCTTGAACAAATCGACTTTGTTTAAGAACAGGATTATAGATGTCCGCATGAACCACCGCGAATTGACTACACTGTCGAACAGGACTAGTGACTCCATCATGCGATTCTGATTTGATTCTTCAAGGAGGACCTGGTCATATTCGGAGAGAGCGACACAGAAGATGATAGAGGTGACGTTTTCGAAGCAGTGGATCCACTTCTTACGTTCTGAGCGTTGGCCGCCGACGTCGAACATGCTGCACGCGCACAACAAGTCAGCATCGAGCTTTTGAGCCAAGCCAAAGGGGGGACCAAAGGGGGGACCTGGGACAGAAGTATCCCTATGGAAAATACTGCATACTGTATGCTTAATTGACCCATTGTAAACCGCGTCTCGTATATACCAGTCGTTTTCGTTCGTGCTCGTAGGACGTCCGCTTCTATGGGAATGTAGCTGGGGCCTGCTATTCGAAGGACTTCATCGAAAAAGCTGTTTCCGTGTCAGACAGGCTCAATCTGGGGGACCTGGGGGGCGAAGTACTAGGGGGCAGAATCCATCAGATAGAACTCGCTTTGATGATCCATGATAGCTGACATGCTCGGATCTTTCCATATGCTCACCACGCATTCACCGACATGGGGATCGAGGGGCGTGTGTGGATCTGGATCGACCTGATATTCCAGTAAATATTCGGCATTGTCGTTATTTTCAGGGTTGGTGTATTCGATTGAGAATTGCTCCATGGCGCCTATGAGGGCTTTCGAGCAGTCGAGCACGTTTTTGTAGATGGTGAGGCGATAGAGCGCAAGTTCGTCTCTAGTGTAGCCATTCTGATGGATGATCTTCATCTGCTTCACGATTGTTGATTTGCCACTTTCTCCGGACCCTGTACATGTGGCATCAGTCAAGCTTGCTCAGACGAATGAGATTTTCTAACGGACTGCCGCCAACCAGTCTCGCCGAAGGAGCATACCCAGTAGCAAGATCTTGCATTCCTTCCGTAATCTCCTTGAATCTTCTTCTAGCTTTGCGTCTATTGCTCGACTCCGCTTCCTTTTCTCTTCTGCATCCCCCCCATCTTGCGTGCTTTGACACGCACCCATGGTGCAATGTAGGCCCCCGAGAGGCGGAAGCAGAAAGGGGCGTCAATCCGCTGGGCGTGCTCCTGGGTTTCGAGGCAGCGGCGATGGCAATCAAACAAGTCTGTAGGTGGTATTTCCTTGGAACCGAATGCGCAACCTCAAATAGGGTGCAATGACTCTATTGAGGCGGCGAGACGGTGAGTTAAGAGATTTCGAGGCTTGGACCAGGGAGCGGACCAGGCGTTGGGGCTCGGCAAGTGGCCAATGCGGCCAATATACTGGGCGAGTGGCTCCTCAGTCACGAATGAGACTTAATGTAGGTCGGCTGCGAGAGGTAGATGGTGATTTGTGGTAAGGAGTTGTTGCATTGATTGCTCCGCCGTTGCAAGGCCCGGCTCCAGCAAGCTATCCCCACCCTAGCAAATGGTCTCAGGTAGAACAACAAGTATGAAGCTGTATAGGCGGTGATGCGTCGTCCTGTGCGATATCACTGCAGCGTGTAGAAGAACATCGAAGCAGCGGTGGGATCCGAGTAATTCGAGGCGATGAGATTGGAGGTTGGAGGTTGAAAGCCAAGCTCTAGTGACAGGGGAGATGGACGAACGCGGCGACCTTTGCTTGGTGGCTTACTATTCAAAACGGCTGGGCAATGCCAAAGGTGTAGTCGGGATTCAGTCATCTATCTTCACAAACATGAATGGCATTAATTGCGCCGATGCATCAATCAATGTTGTCTCTGCCGGTGGTGGAGTGATGGGTCTCGTTTGGTAGTTGGGTGTGGTGGTCGTTGGTGGCCGGCCCCTCGACCGAAGCTTAGAACTAGAACTAGAATAGAACTAGCGGGAATGGAATGCTTCAGCCTCCGCGTGCAGCCCTGGAAACCCTTCGGCTTGTGGTAGTCAACCTCCTCGTGGGTGTTGCAGTAGACAGCGCACGGGCTACATCAAAGGATACCGGCTTGCAGCTGCACCTGTCGCTATATTTGACTTGGCATTTATGCGAACATCCGATACTGCAGAATGCAGAATCGAGAGTGATAACGTTGTTACGATTATTTACGTACAAAATGCCCGAGTGAGCCAATTGAGAAATTTGATGCTCCTTCGATCTCAAGGTACTGGTGGGAAGCAGGGCATGAATCGGTGCCAGCCACAGTCGCATTACTCCAATCTATGCCCTGCAACTTGCAGCGAGTTGACAGTAGCGTGCAGCAAGATCCTCGACGTCTGCGTTTGGCCGTTTTCTACAGCTGACGCATGCTGACTTGTCATATTCCCTATTTCGAATCTGGCCTTCATGGCTTCGCTTGCTCTTGCTGTCTCAGCATGTGTCACCTAGATCGGATACCGGATAGTCTAGCTACTTCCGGCCTGAGCTCAACGTTCAAACTTCGGAGAGCTTCTCGGACCTGGATATACGACAGTCCGGGCTAAGCTGTACGTAAATCAAATGAGAAGTATATATGCTGCTGCCTTGCCACAATCTTGAGTCGCTCGACATTAAAGAGATCTCCATCCTTCTTTCAGCCGGTACACCTGCCCGCAAATTAGTCAAAACGGATTGTAATCCCAATTGCCGTGATTCATGATTACCAGACCCTATCAAAACAATGGCACCAACGATGCGAGCATGAAATCATCCACTGCGTGACGACCCTGCTGCCGTCTTCTCTTTGGGTTTCATTCCACGTCCTGAATTTGTCCCAAAGAATTTGGTGCTTATCAAAGTGACGCATGCTGCCCTCAATCCGACCACCTTCACGTTGATCAGATCAGCCCCAAACCCTTTTGGAGACGTTCGTATTCCCGAGCTGGACTTTGCAGGCGTCGTCATTTCTGAGGGAGAGAGCGTACGACCAGATCTGCAGCAGCAAGGAACGTGCGTATCCGTCATTGTTGGTCCTACCAGACAACTGGATTTCCCAACACTGCGGTGGAAAAAGGGCACAATGGCGGGGCATGTTTTGGCTTTCCAGGATCATGTTGTCGTGAAGCCGCCAAATATCAGTATGTGCGAAGCCGCCGGCGTGGGTGCTGTGGGGTCGACAGCGATTCGATTTCTTGACTGCGGTAAGATTCAGCGAGGAGACTCCATACTTATCAGTGGCGCTAGCAGTGGCTGCGGCACCACACTTGTGCAGATATCGAAAAGTATCGTTGGGAAGGAAAGGTCGTTGCCGCTGCTCAGCTGCAAATGTGGATTTGGTCAAAGAACTAGGCGCCAATGAAGTCGTGGACTATGTCGCGCACAAGCCACTTGGGAAGTACCTGGCAAAGGGTCTATGGCCAACGCCAATTCGATGCTATCATCGACGTTGATTGGTGTACAGGAGTTATATGTTGGAAGTCCTGCGTATCTTGGTGCCGATAAACCATACTTGCAGTTGGGAATTATGGGGGCGCAAGGGTCATGGCCACTATCTAGCATCTTGTCCTCGATCAATTGGCCTCTTCTGCAGAATTACCTGTGGCCGAAAATCTTGGTTGGCACGCCGCACTACTGAGCCTGATTTTGCTATGCTAGGAAGGTTAAGAGGGTTGGTCGAGAAAGAGGTCTTCAAAGAGGTAGTAGACTCTATTTGGGGCATGGAAGATGCTATTGAAGGATATGAAAGGGTAAATAGCCAGAGAGCTAGAGGTAAAGTGATTATCGAGGTGCAGAAGGAGTGAGCTGTGATGAGAGGATTGTACATAATAAAGTCCGAGCAGTCAAAGTTGTTTGCAATGTATGAGATAAGTGAGAGATGACAGAGCGAAAGAATAGACATCGAAGTCTCGAGCAAAGGAGGTCTCCATCGAGAAATAGGTCCTTTTGAAGCGCGTGGGCGTCTATAAAGCTTCACCCTGATACTAGCGTTAATAAGATAGTAGCTGTCTATCCAATCAACGCTTTAAACGTCTTCATTCCTCAACCTGGGCAGGTGATCCTTGTGCTGATTTCAATGAAGGCTGGCTTCAATATCACTGTCACGTAAATTCCTTGGCAGCGCTAAAAGCGGCAATGATGTCTGTAGATCTCGTAGTTCAAGTCAAGGATAGCATATTCCGCATGTGGAGAGCCTGCACAGGAGTGCTTGATCTGGAAGGACAAGCATCCCAAGTAGTGAGCACATCCCCTCGATAGGTAGATGGGAATCTCCGATTACCATATTCTATTTCGAAGGCGGGAGATCAACAGGCACAGGGAGAAAAATTGATAAAGATCTCATCGGGTTAGTTCTAAGCTTAAACACTATTTTAGTCGAGCCGGTCGATCAAGCCGCTGCGGCTACAACAATCAAGTTGTTTTGCAATCCTGTCGCCAGCTAAGACATCCTTCCTATTCCTACCCGACTCCTCCATCTACAACTCGAAGTGCCTCGGCCACTTGACAATCATGGCGGAGTTTGTTCGTGCCCAGATCTTTGGCACAACCTTCGAGATCACCAGCCGGTAAAAGCCCCGCACCTCGTGTGAGAGCCTGCGGATGTTAACGATCGAGTAGCTACACCGACCTTCAGCCGGTGGGTATGGGAGCCTTCGGACTTGTCTGGTATACCTCTACTCGGGCTGACGCCTTCGGTATTTCTTGCTGACAAGACACGTGCAGCTCAGCAAAGGATCAACTCACGAATCAGTCTGTGGCCGTCAAGAAGATCATGAAGCCCTTCAGCACCCCTGTTCTATCGAAGCGCACATACAGAGAATTGAAGTTGCTTAAGCATCTGCGTCATGAGAATGTTAGACAAGGGCGGACATGTAATAGACGTGACACAAAGCTGAAATCTTCAAGGTCATCAGTTTGAGCGACATCTTCATCTCTCCGCTCGAGGACATGTACGCAGCTCCGACATACGTCACTTGAAGCTCAGGCTGACCATTTTTAGCTACTTCGTCACCGAACTCCTCGGGACCGACCTCCACCGTCTCCTCACTTCAAGACCCCTCGAGAAGCAGTTCATCCAATACTTTCTGTACCAAATTTTGGTATGCATTGTGCAACGCCGCAAAGTCGCTACTACAGAAAAGCTGATGATAGAATAGCGAGGACTCAAATATGTACATTCCGCTGGCGTCGTCCACCGCGACTTGAAGCCTAGCAACATACTTGTGAATGAAAATTGCGATCTGAAAATATGCGACTTTGGCCTTGCCCGTATTCAGGACCCTCAAATGACAGGCTACGTCTCAACTAGATATTATCGCGCCCCCGAGATCATGCTTACATGGCAAAAGTACGATGTGGAAGTTGACATATGGAGCGCGGGATGCATCTTTGCAGAGATGCTGGAGGGCAAGCCTCTGTTTCCTGGAAAGGATCATGTGAACCAATTCTCAATCATTACGGAGCTCCTGGGTACCCCACCAGATGACGTTATCCAGACCATTGGCAGCGAAAACGTATGATTTCGGATACTCTGCAATGGAAGTAGATAGCTGACAGCACCAAACAGACCCTTCGATTCGTACAGTCTCTGCCAAAACGGGAACGCCAACCCCTGTCCAACAAGTTCAAGAACGCGGACCCTCTCGGTATGAAAACTTCAAAGTATAGTGATCTTGCGACTGACGCAAATAGCCATCGATCTACTCGAGAAGATGCTCGTCTTCGACCCTCGGCAGCGTGTGCGCGCAGGTGAAGCTCTCTCCCATGAGTACCTCGCTCCATACCACGACCCAAGCGACGAGCCGGTGGCGGAGGAGAAATTTGATTGGTCGTTCAATGACGCTGATTTACCAGTTGATCAGTGGAAAGTGTGTACATTCCTAAAGCAAACCCTCCCTTTCGGATCTCGACTTTTGCTAACTCAACATACGTAGGTTATGATGTATCAGACCTTGAGTGACTTCAATAATGAAGATCAAGACTCGTAGGACATCTGGCTGACTGTCATTCCGGGCAGGTACTCCGAGATCCTAGACTTCCACAACGTCGGGCCTGAGGGTGGGGATGATCAGGACGGTTACCAATAGCTGGGGGTCTCTTGCGTGAACATACTTTTTATTCCCTTGAGCTGTCGAGGGACCTGGCTGGGCTATGATGTGAATGATGAGGATGGACTGGCTAGCGCAGAAGCAACAAAGCGTGCATATCCCTCTTGTCGCCTGATTCATAGGATACCGTTACCTCGATACCAATGACAAGAAATGTCAAATACGGTCACATTCTATGAATGCGATTAGAACAGTCTCACGGTATCTATCTACCAGTGGATTCTGTGTAGCCTTGTTGTAACTCGAGCTGTGATTGGACTAGTGGCAGCCCTAATTCCCGCGTAAATGGCAAACTACCTGCCCACCTGCCCTATCGTCGGTCACCAAGACTCTACTCTACCTCGTATGAACAACTTTGGTACATAAACCCGGCCGGAGGCCAATAAATCGACTACCAATGCTTCAAGATGCGGCCAGATAGTAGCTTTGCGCCGGCCGTATGTGTCGTGGGCTTCCACCACGCGAGGTAGGATCCTAAAGCAAGCAGCCGAACCTTTGTCTCGGACATGACTATTTATTAGGGGACCGGAGATAGAGAGCTGGTTCGGCGTTGAAGATGACACAGACCCTGCTGCAGACAACGACTGGTCTTTCCTCCCTTTCATGGCCCTCTCGGACGGCGCCCATGCGTACGACTCGAACTTCCCTCGTGATGCGAGCCCCCAAGCGCACGCTGAGCATGCTATAGATCTACCGAAGACTTCTCCTTTTTCACTCTTCGCCGGAGAGCTACCAAGAGTACCCCCCCAACCTCCCTTTTTGGCATATCCTGCACACGACAGATGGATGCAAGTCAGTTACACAACAGGCCGGCAGATGTGACCAGAAGTACGGTGCAGAAGGCCGTCGTAGTTATTGCGGACAGCCCACAGTTCTTTGGACAGCTGAGGGAGAAGCTGAGCATGGTTACGGGTGCGTGGTTTGCTCAAAAGTATTGAAGGAGATGCAATACAAGAGGACGACGGGCTGATAGTTGGGCGATAGTGACTTTATCGATGTGGACATCTTGAAGGTCGGTGAGTGCAATAGAAACTCTGGATTGAATAGAGGCTCAAATGGGAGCAGGAATTCCAAGAGAGTCTGGGCAGGACTTTGCAGGATCAGGAGGATGATCAATATTTGGGTAGGATTCTGGAGACTTGAGGATGAGAATTGGTTGCTGAAATTGTGCAGGGATCTCTTTAAGAGAGCTTATACATGAATATAAGTATCAGACCATCGTACTCTTCAAATGCTGCTTGCTGCAGCCAAAGGTCAGCCCCCTCCGCGCCTCGTTATCCTAGCACCTGCTGAGGCTATTAGATGCTCTTCTTCGGCTCACGATGCGAGCGATTGTGTATGGTCCAATTTGCTTTGATATCTTTGATACCCGGTCTACTGCGCGGTTTAGAAGATTGTGCCGATCCAGAGTTCGACAGCTCCGAGACAAATCTGGTCATGCCAACTTCATTGAAAACGAGTGAACGAAATTCTTGTATGTCGTGAACCTGAAACTCAAATAGTAAGAGCTGATTAGGGTGGAAGTGCTATCTTATATGGGTCTTCCTTTACAACTGTAAGTGATGCTCCAACCGTTTGCAGGGCGGAAAATGGGGATTTGAAGCTGACTTCGCATGTTCTCTATAGCTTCGGGAAAGGCGGCATGTTTGGCCCGTACACCCCTTTACAACAGCTCGATGTCTTAGCCGATCACGGCACAAAGTCGTACATGGTTGGGTCAACCAATTCGCTTCTGCTGCAGCAGAAAGACCGTTACAGTGATATACTCATAAACGTAAGCAATTCGATAATCGCTTTGTAACAATCCCAGTACTTATCAATAATTAGCTTGATGAGACTACCATCAGCATCACATCATCGTCTCTGCGCACCGCTTTGGCACTTTCCGCAGCTGATAGACGCTGGATAGATTTTCTATCACAGACAGTTCATGACACCTGGGACGAAAACAACCCTTCCCGCCCAAGAACAATGGGTTTCATGGGCTCCGAAGAATTCATCCGCCTCCAATTCGAAGAGTATCTCCTCGCCTTCCTCTCGACCACAAAATACCACCTCTACCTAGAATCCCATCCACCACTCCCAGCCATAGAAGGCGACCCAATGACAGACTTCAATCCCGACTTCCTCCAGCACTGGCGCCAAAGCACTTCCTTCAAACTCTTCAACGCCTATACCGACTCACACCTCTTCGACATCGTCGACCCTCGGCACCCCACAGCCGGCAACCTCAGCTTCGAAGACATCCAGCGGCGCTTGGCTCTCCAGATTCAAACTCTCCACCTGGACGACCGACTAGCCACCTCCAAAGAGGCGTTGAACAAACATCTAGCAACAGGCCACAAAAAAGTCTCTACTGCCTTCTCTACTCTCTGGGCCGATATTGAAGCTATGCGTGAGACGCAGCGTAAACGCGCCGAAATGAATCAGCTCGCTAAATCTCGGAGCGGCACACCAAGCAACGAAAATGCCAACGCAGAGAAACCACCGCCTCCACCTCGCTTCGCAGCTCGCGCCCCCGACCTCACAGCCGCACAAGCATCTGTGCAAGCAGCGGGCCAGAAAGCAGGTGCGTACATCTCATCTTGGGGTGCCTGGGCTAGTGAGAGACGTAAGGGCTGGCAAGAGGGGCGAGCGGCGAAAGCGAGTAGTGAGAATGTGAGTGTGGCCACAGCTAGTACGGGTGGAGAGCGTAGCCCAGGGAAGTTGGGAAGGTGGAATAGCAGTGCCAGTCTGAGGAGTAGTGGCGGGAAACTAAAGGAGGAGAAGGGGGGTGATGGGATCGGGAGATTGGATGCGTGATACTTGATGCTGATGATGTGTGATGATGTCTGGCAGTGCGAGTGCATAATGCAATGACTGTATAGGTACATACTGAACCATTTGGCTTTCTGCTCATCTATCTCTGTACTATTACCCACCATCTTTGCAATGTGGTAAGTAAAAACTCATCGAGGCACCACAGCCTTCCTCTGATCCACTGTAGCATTCTCGCACCCCTCATCCCACTTCTCTAATATCCTCATATCTTGGAACGTTTCGCCTTTCCCTTTCCACTGAATCCCCAGTTCTTCCGTCTCATCCTTCGTCTCCTCCTTGGCCATATTCCGCCATATAGCCTGCTTATCCTCCTCCGTCTTAACAGTCTCGAAACTGGAAATTCTTCCTGTACAGGCTTGCTTTATCTCGTTCACCTTCCAACTACACCTGATACGATATCCATTAATAGCCTACTTATCTGACTTCTCTACTTTCCCATTCTTCCTCGCCGTCTTCGCTTCTAGAGGCAGCAGTGGATGGCCGTTCCACGTCGAAGCATGTGGTGGTAAGGTATTCCTAATACTTATGAGTGGCGACGTCGGCTCTTCGCCCGACGACTACCGATCAACATCATTTCCCCATATCCTGTATTATCGACCCTATCGTCGGGGTTTCTTTTACCCTCTCTCGCGCCATCCTCTCTGCCTCCAGCTCTTTCTCCAGATCCTATATTTCTTTTACCCTCTCTTTCGCCCTCCTCGCTGCCTCCTGTGGCTTCCTCCAAGTCGTTCCTGTTCCTACGCAGCTCTCGTCTCGTCTCAGCTTCAGCTTCAGCTTCGTCGCGTTCTCTGCTCAAACGACATCGCTCTTTTCTCGCTTCATCATAACTCATTTCCTTACTTATCCGACGATCAGACGATTCAGCTCTTTAACTGCGCTCTTTGTGACCAACACCCGTAGTAGCTCGGCGAGAGACCTCCAAAGGCTTTTCGTTACGGCCCTGGCCTTCGACAGCCTGGCCTGCCTCTACGTTGGGAGATCTAGTCCAAAAGATTCATCGTAACTTCGCTATGCGGCGTTCCTTAGCATCTACATTGGCTGTACTAGCCACGCCCTCGATCTCGCTTGAAGATAGAGAAGGCTCGTCTGCAGAGCCAGGTGACGACTCAAGCATATCCTATGTTTCATTTAGCTCTGGCTGTAGTGGTAAAAGTACTTCTAATCTGGCCACTTGGGGCGTAAAATACAAGTGTGAAGGAGTCACCATGCATTTCCATCCATATCGATCTTCAGACAAACGAGGAAGTGTGCAACTGCAAATAATACACTGCTCAAGTTCACCTCTAGTAGTTTCTTTTGTCTTACAATCGCTGCTGCATCACACGCCTTGCTCCAGTAACCTGACCCTCATGCAACCCACTCTCCTCCTGCATCGCCTCGATATATCCGCCTTCCTGTCTCTGGCTAGCATACTGATACCTCTGCCTATCGTTCGGAACATATTCTATCTGCCGCCCAGCTCCACTCTCAGGACGCACACTGACTTGACGGACAATTTGCGGTCCTGACTCGGGTTTTTCGCCTAGACTCACGATACGAGGCTGAGGCCGGACACTCTGTACGCGCTGAATCCGCTCTTGGGAAACTTCGTAATGTCGCTCAACAGGACGGACGCTCTGCATTCGGACCATTTCTTCCTGTGGAGGTGGAGGTCCTTCGTAGTGTCGCTCTGTTGGGCCAACGCTTTGCATACGTACTGTGCCTTCGCGAGCAGGGTGAACTTCTTCGTAGTGGGGAGCTGGAGCTTGGGACTCTGCGTAGCGTGCAGGAGGCCGAGCATCTGAGTATTGCATCACTCGTGGGCCATCGCTGCGAATAGTGTAGGGATCATCTTCGTAAAGCTCACCCCGAGGGCCGATTACCTGCCTTGCTCTAGTAGGTTGCGGGTACTCAACATAAGTTGGAGATGTGGGCGAAGGTACTCGACGGACGTACTGGCCTTCTTCATCACCATCGATATATCGAGGGTGCCTTACGTTCGCAGTTCTAGGTACCACCTGCGCATAGCGAGGGTCATAGTCGCCTTCGCGTTGCATGGGTATGACAGATACTTGCCGCTCGCGGGGAGCTGGAACCTCTTCAAATTGGTTGCCATACTGGTCGACTACGATACGACGGGGCGGTGGAGCCATCATGATCGAGTGTCGGCCAACAGGAGACTGTGGCATGCGACGAACAGGGGATGGTGAGCGGCCATTGAGGTATGTTGTTTGCTGAGGCTGGACTGAGGCTTTGTATTGCTGTGGTACGCCTTGGCCTGAAGGTGAGATGTAGACCTGCGAAGCAGCCCTCGTGGCACGTGCCTGAGGAGCAGAATATTGCACAGGATAAGAGGCAGGCGACAAAGGAGCTCTTACTTGTCGAGCGCTGACCACGCGTCGTAGATCAGGCTCTCCGTTGGCAATGTATTGCTGACCGTTGCGTGAGACAACACGGCGAGTCAAAGGTGTCATTGGTCTTCTGTCGTCTAGTATTTGACCACTAGTTGGACGCTCAACCACTCTTGGCTGGTGAAAGACTTCTAAGTCACGATGTTGAGACCCAGCTGTACCAACGTAAGGCTGCCGTGGCTGCTCCTGACTTTGACGTACTTCCCGGATCGAAGTTATACTGGTGAAAGGAGGTGGTGAGATAGCTTCTGCCTTGATACGTACTGCTGGCGAGTCATTTCCCCTACGAGGAACCACGTTGCGAGTCTCCTGCCCCGAATCAAGTCCTCTTCTTCGCTTCTTCGAGCTCAGAAGCTGAACGACGTTGGGAGTCTGTCGTGCACTCCCAACTCCAACATCAGACGTACGGCGATCAAATGCGCGACGGACATCACCCTCACTTTGCTGAAATTGAGCAACCTGTGCTGCTTTAGTCACTGCTAGCGGTGAGACGCGCTGGGGCTGGGGGGCCACAGGAGACGGGAGATTATTCTGAACGATCCTCATATTGTTTGGGATTGGCGAAGGTGGATAACCACTGCGTCTGCCGTACTCACGTACTGGTTGTGCATAAAGCGGAGGCTGTTGTTGTACTAGCGCGCGCAGACCGGCATCTCGTCCAAATTCATCCGGTGGAGGTGGTGAATAAGCGGACTCTTCCTGGGAATCACGTTGAGCCTTCGCGTCACCACGTCCTGGGAGATCTAGACCGCCTTGCTTGTCAGCTTTCGAGTTGCGGAGCTCGGCTTCAAGCTGAGCGACCCGCTCCTGTAGCAAACGCTCCTTTTCTGAAAACGAGGTTGGTAAGCTGTTGAGGTTCATTGAGGCGGGAGGGCGGGCTTTCGAGCCGTTTGCCAGATCATGTTGTCTTGGAGGGTCGTCATGTCGCGGGCTTGTCTGTTCGTCAGCATTGACGCTATCAAGATCAATTGCTTGTGATCCATCCGCTCCAAGCTTCTGCTTAAACGCTGGATCATGCGAGAATTTACAAGTGTCCCCAAACTTGCAAGGCACCCCTCTACGAAAGAAATTGCAGATCTGATGGGGGCGAATTTTGCGAGACTCATCTGCTTTGCGAGGCTCGTCTGCTTTACGAGACTCATCTGCTTCTTCAGTCGTTGTGGATTCATCCATCTGACTTGAATAAAACGTGTTCTCGTCGAACGAGTCGCTGGACGAAGCTGTTCCATCAGCGCGACGGCTCTCGTGTAATTTATTTGGCTTTACAAGCTCCTGCGATCTTTTTAATACCTCCGTAGCATCGAAGTCTGGCAAAGTATCCTGACTCCAGGCCATCTGCCTCTCCTTTTGAAGGTTCTGTTCTTCCAAGACGCGTTCTAGGCGTTGTCTCTGTTGTTGTATGCGGTGTCTCTCGCTTTGCCTCTCGCGTTCTGCATTATGTTTCTTTTCCTCTAACTCTGCACGTTCTGTCCGTTGTCTCTTTTGCTCTAGCTCTGCTCTTACAAGGACATCCGACTTTTCCAGGAAAATAGGATCGAGGCCTGACGAAGCAGGACTTGGGACTGGGAGCTTCTGGACATTGGGTGATGTAGATTGGAAGGGATTCGATGGGGCCTTGGGGCCATGCAGACTCGTTGGTGCTATGCTGTTAATTTGGATAGGCTTATGGGAGCCATTTGGAGCTTGCGATGCAGTTGTGGCCGGTAGGTGTTGGGTAGCAGATGACAAATTACCTTGCTCAAGTGAGGACTTTGAGACCTGCATCTGTATGCCCTGTTCTGCAAAGACATCGTCGCGAAGTTTGATGAGCTTGTTGTACTCAGCAAGCAGCTGTTTCTCGCCAAATACTGGCCTATTGCTCTCAGCAACAGCAGTTGCGGCCATTGCGCAAATCGGCTCAGCGGTCTCCAACGTAAGTTTCTGCCACTGTCCAAGGCTGCAGACACCTCCTGTACAGATCAGAGACCTGGTAGAGCAAACAATACCACAGCAAGTGTGTGGAGAGTCGCTTCCGGTGAGGTGTTGTGAGTGAGGAAAGGAGACCGAGGCCAAATTAAAGGCAGTCCGGCAACGCTAAGGACTTAGCGCGGTGCAAGATCTTCCACTGAAAGCTCTATTACCAGTGTTATCAAAATCATGGCTATTCCTCTGAACGACACCCTTTATTTTGTTTCGAGTCCCTGTTGGCTCTTTGCACTCCCCAACGGTGATGGATAGTGTTTTGAGCTAGCATCGCAGATCCTCAAGCCTTTACAACATGGCCTCAAAACCTTCCGGTGTTGACGCCCGCCCAATCTTCTTCTTCGACATCGACAACTGCCTCTATCCTCGCTCCACTCGGGTACAAGACCTTATGCAAGAGCTGATCGATGACTACTTCGTCCGCCACCTCGCCTTACCGCCTGAAGAAGCCGTCAATCTGCATCGCCGATATTACAAAGAGCACGGCCTTGCTATTACCGGCCTAGTCGAACATCATCAAGTCGATCCTGTAGCCTACAACCGTGAAGTCGATGATGCTCTGCCACTTGACAGCATTATAAAGCCGGATGCAAAGCTACGGCGACTACTGGTCGATATAGACAAGAGAAAGGTGAAGCTGTGGCTTTTCACGAATGCACATGTTACGCACGGTAAACGCGTAGTAAAGCTGTTGGGCGTGGAAGATGTGTTTGAAGGAATCACGTACTGCAACTATGAGCAATCACCGCTTGTAGCCAAGCCGCACGCCAGAATGTTCGATAAGGCGGAAGCAGAGGCAGGGGCAACCTCCAATGAAATGTGCTACTTTATCGATGACTCGCTTCTCAACTGCGGGCATGCAAAAGCGAGAGGCTGGACTGTTGTCCACAAAATAGAAATGGACGATCCGGATCCAGTCTCTCCAGCAGGGCAATACCAAATTCGTGACCTGGAAGAGCTGCGCAACATCTTTCCGCAATTCTTCGAGAAGAGTCCTGAAACAGACAAGAAGACTTCTCTATCGCAGCTGTGATAGATAGCTTTCTATTCTACAGCATTTCAGCTGAACGTTGCATATGATCAAAGTCATGATCTATTTTTCGTTCTGCTGCCGGATGTCCATTTCAGCGATGCATTTCAGTGCAGATAGAGCTCGCACCTATAGACAATAGAGAAAAGATGTCCATACTTGTCTGTCTTCTTACGCTCAATCCTCTGTAACGCTCTGCAACTTCGCAAAACGCGCCCCGGGCATGACTATTGGCGCAAGTCGCTTCTCGCTGCTCATTCACTATGAACCCCTCCCAAGTCACCACAGATCGAATTGATGGATCGAAGTACTGCTTATATTAAGGAAAATTGCGTGGTCTTACCATGGCCGAAGTAGGATCCGGTCTTATCCTTATTGACTAATAAAAAGACCTACTACTACACACACCATGTATCACTTGTGGGTCTTGTTCCGCTTGACTGCCCTATTCATAGAAAAACAAGCTACACCCTTGCAATCTGAATCGTAACACTACGGATACAGCGCTGTTGTTTCCAAGGTCAGTCTTCGAAAACACAGTGAAATCCTTCACACCTGATCCATCCCATCAACCACCAACACCAACCATCGACTACGCTGACTGCTACACCCTCCTCAACGAAATCCTCCTCAGCCCCCGCGTCAGCAGATCTCAAATCTAGAGCTCGATTGACCCCAACTACCCCCGCGTCCACGGCAAATGTCCTATCGCACTCGATCACAATCCCGCTCTCCCAAACTCCACAAGACAATTTCGCGAGTACTTGGTCGCTGTATCTGCAGCTGTAGTTCTTCATATCTGCGAGCCGTCCAACAGCGGTGGTTTCGCATATGTAACGCGAAACGAACGATTCATCGCTAACGTGCGGAGAGCGCCGGCTATTGGGAATGGGAATCTGACTGGTTTGTTCACGGAAACGAAGAAATTCACGAATGAGCTTACGGCGGTTTATCCTCTGGAAAATTTCTCCCATGCAATCTCACGGCAAGCAGCACAGTCCCTAGGACTAATCTGAGCCCCAATAAGTCGATGTGCACTTCTCAGGGAGCTCACGGAGTGCATCCAGAATCAATCATGGCAGAAGATCGCTACGCGTTCTTCTATCACTTGCTCATCATCCCAGACATTTCGACCTACAAGGCCTAGTCCGGTCTGTACCCATCTGGGAGGTGGGTCGATGTCAGCCATCAGGGATGTACAGTGTCGCTTTTGGGATACAGTGCCGAGTCGAGGGGTTCTTTCAAGTTTATCTTTGTCGTTCAGGCAGCGGCTCAGATAGTTCAGGCTTGCGTGGTGATCAGGAATTTCCGTGGGGTGGGACTATGGATGTGGGCCATGGGCAGCTTTTTGTTAAGGTTGGTGGGCTGGAGGGAGGGTCTGCTGCGCTTGCTTCGTAATGCTGCACATTAAGCAGTGATGTTCTGTGTTGCTTTACATAGTGTTTCTGGCTCTCAATAGACGCAAGGGTGTAGCTGATTAGGGGGCCGGAAACAAATCGATATACTCTTCCGTGGACGCGCCTTTCTCCTCCAATATGCGGACCACTCCACCATGCCCGTTCTCCCTTGCGTAATACCATGCCGTCCTTCCAGTCTTGTCATGTGAATCTAGATCAAGCGTGTGGTGTGTCAGTATTTGCTGCACAAGGTCTTCGTGTCCATTCATCGCTGCTGTGTGCAGCATTGTCTCGCCGAACATATTCTGGTGACTGGAATCAGCGCCATTTGCCAAGAGTAAGTCAATCACACCCTCGAAATCTCGCTTGACTAGAGATTTAGCGAAGAAAGGTATTATCCCTTTCCCTCGCTTCTCGTCTTGCTGCATTAGAAGCCTTTTTTTATTTTGCTGCTCTAGAAGTATGAGTTCCATTTGATAATCGTGGAGAGCTTGGCTTTGGTGTGAATCTTGCTTTGTGATATTACTATGACCGATCTCTTTTTCGAAAGGCGTCCGGTCTCTCTGGAGAAGGCCTTCAAATACCAGAATTGATGATTCGTAGTCTTGTTGAAGTGCAAGATCCATCGCGGTTGTCGATTGCGAAGTGAAGGATATTCGAAGACCTCGACCGGCCATATCTAGAGCCGTCTCGAAGTTCAGGTCAACGTCGTTGATGTTGGCTGTACGAGTCAGGAGCAGCTGGACCACATCTCTGCACCCTTTGCTGGCAGCCCAATGCAAGGCTGTACGGTGGTGCTGATCTTTAGTGTCCCCTTCGGCCCCGTGATCCAGAAAGAGCTGGACCATTGCTAGATCGCCTCTTAGTGCACCCCAGTGTAATGCTGTTGATCGATCTTCGAGCTTCGCTGCCACATTTGCCCCCAATTTCAGCAGTTCCGTCGCTGACATAACGTACTTGTGCGAGTTCGTAGCGTAATTTACCACACTGTTACAAGGATCCCGTCCCACTTCTACATCGGCGGAATCTAGGAATTTCCTGACTATCGGCGCACCGAAATACGCCTCATTGATTCCCCTAGATTCCGGTTCTATCATGAACCCAAGATTAGTCTGAGCACGCAAAACACGACCAGCGCGGTCTCCCATAGACGCGAAAAGCGCAGTGACGGCGCTTCGTCCCCCACAAGCTATCAAATGTAGCGGCGTCATCTTATTCCATGATTGTGCCTCAATATGCGAACCTCTCTCTAGTAATAGGTTCAATGCCGATTTGTCGCCTCTTAAAGCCGCGACATGGAGCGGTGTCATGAACTTCTTGTCTCTTGCGCCAACGTCTGCGTTCTTACTTAGCAGAGCTCTCATCAAGGTCTCTTTATCATTCGAGACTGCATAATGAAGTGCTGATTCTGCCCTCCGATTAGATTTTGACTTGATTGCAGCCCCATATTCTAGCAACAGCGAGAGCATAATTTCGTCATTCTCACGCGCAGCACAGAGGAGGACTCTCCTCCAGATTTCCCTATTCATGCTCGTTTCTACGTTCATACTCGCTCCATGACGCAAGAGAAGCCGAGCAACACTGCTATGACCACTGTTGACCGCAACCTCGAGCGGGCTGACGACCCCGCCTTTTGAAATATTTGTAGAAGCCCCATTGCGCACCAGATAGTCAACGACCTCTGATTGATTGTTCTTTGAAGCCAAATATAGGGCAGTAATTGCACCTCTGGGTTTCGATGTTTGGTTGACGTCCACACCATTTTCTAAGTGATTTTGAACCACATCAAGGAGTCCGGCTTCCGCGGCTTGAAAAAAGTCTATATCGCGTTTACGTTTCAGCGTTGGGAAGTGCCATTGAGTATCCGGGATTGTTGGATGAGAGCTTGCAACGTGCTTCATTAATTGTTTTCTGTGCGCGAATCCTATTTTTTCGGCAGGACATCCTACAGCCGAACAGCGAAAAGGCCGTTCGTGCTGGTCGATATGTTCGTTACGACGTTCAGTGCGGGAAAAGCCTTCATAGAACGAATGACACCAGAGCTTTGTACATTTATACCATCTTGATCCGTAGAACAAAGACAGACGTTCGCTGAGAAGGCTTTCCATGTCCGCATTTGTGACGAGTTGCTCCAAAATAGACCGTCTTCGTTGAAGTTGAGTTTCGAGGTCGATATGGTTCTCGCTTGACTTTTTCTGGTCTGCCAAATATTGAAGGAGTGCGAGTCTTCGGTGAAGCTCCGATCCCTCCAGGCCCCGGAACCTTGCAACAATTGGATCGGGTACTGCTATATCTGATGACAGGTCGACTGGATGCTTTGACAAAAACACATTAGCGCCTTCTGCTATTGCGCGGAGAGTCAATGCGTCATCCGCAGATACTTCAGAAGCACCAGTGACTAGGTGATCTATCCAGTGCACCATCGCATAGTCTTCGAACCCATAATATCCCTTAAGTATAAAGGCCCGTATATCTTCGTCAGCCAGATCTGCGTCAAAGCAGTTGAGGCTAAGGTACCGCAGACAAAATTTTGCCATGTTCAGCTCCTGCGTCAATATTGAGATTCGGCTGGTTTCAATCATATAGCTACCTCGCTCGTTATTTCTCTCGTCAAAAGGTTGTGGTATGACATGAGATCAAGAAAGCTTACATCTTCGCACTTCTATGAACAAGCTCTATCCCATCTCCAGAACGCGTTTCGACAAGTGAGCCGCAGAGGTCCCTGCTGGTTACTCGAAGCCGACGGTCGTCAAATTCGACAGTTGCCGACCCAATGTCGATTGAGAACAGACCTTGAACCTCATGCCATTTCAATGGTCTTTTGGCACACGCAATCCATGAAATTAGCTTTCCGGCGTCTTCCCGCTCCGATTTATTGGGATTATCGAATACGCGGTGCACAATACGCTCATAACTAGAAAGCCAAGCATAGTAGAATTAGCGAATGAGTCGTTGAAGGAAAATGATATATTCACTAACGCAGCTTCAAGGCCAGTAGGAAAGCTATCGGGTTCGATTTCCTTGTTCAGCCGTGCTCGAGATGTCTGACTGTACAGGTTTGCTAGGACCAATTTCGCATAGAGGAACAATCCTGCGTCAATCTTAGTATGGTTCGATCAATTCACTAGTCTTGTCTTTGATCATGGCTGGCTTACCTTCAGCCCGCTCGGCAACTTTTGCGGCAATGTCTGAAGCCGCAGCTGCCGGGATATCGAATTTCTTTTGTATCTGCACAGCCCAAATTTGCGAATATCTTTCAATGTCGTCCTGGTGGTCTTGGGTCTCCATTGATAAGACGGGTGCTTTGGCAAGCACTTTCTCAAGCACACCAGTTCTTTGGCTAATGATGAGCAGACGGATTGCTCCTGGATTCTCCTTGTTGATCGCTGCTACCAAGGCGGTGAACCAAGCTGTAATTCTCTTTTCTTCTCCGACTTCACATTCGTCTAGACCGTCCAGGAGGAGGTATACATTCGAACAGCTTCTCAAAGACGTTTCAAGTAATTCTTTAAGTAGAGTCGGAGATTCCAAGGTGACTTCGCTACTTGAAGCGCACCTTTCGTGTACAAAGGAGAGTAAATTCTCATTTTGCTGGATTAGTTGCAGCAAAAGGCCTCGAAGAACTGCAGTGAACGAGTTCTTTTGAATGTCACTGTATTTACAGTAGAAGAACGCAACAGTCACCGAATCGAGCTTCTGCGCCTCTTCGATGATCAAGGACGTAAGTACTGTTTTACCTGTAGACCATTTGTGGTAGCGTTAGCGCAGGCTTTATGGCATAGATAAGAGACAAATTAATCTCACCGGCTCCGGGTATACCATTCAACCAGAGTAGCGGCACTTTGGTGGAAGACGGATTCATCCAGTCTTTCAAAGTCGCACAATCGAGAATCCACCTGCCGGTTCGCGGATATTCTTTGAGTATCTCTAACAAATACTCATGGTCGGTAAGACTGGTGGCAGCATGTATCTTTTCGGTAATGGCCAGAAAACGTCGATTTCTCTCCGCCTTCGCAATTTGGTCGAAGTTATTCTGCGCGACTAAGCGGGCCGCTTGAGATTGCTCGTACTCTTCTAAGCTTGCTTGGCTTTCTACCAAAACCTTGTGACGGCTGAGGCTGCTCAAAATGTACTGAAATTGAGTATGAAACGTCTTCCATGTTGCATGAAAGAGCTTCTTCCAAGCTGTAGTCAGATATTAGGACCAAGTAGGTAGCAAGATCTAGATGGCAGGATGAACTGACTTCTGCATTTGAAAAAGTTCAACGCCCTTCGGTGGAATTCCAGAATGTCTCCATAGATTAATTCAAGAACTTTCCGCATGTGTAGATTATTTCTAAACAACGATTCGTATTGTAGAAACTGGGGAATGTTCTCGCTTATTTGGTCATAGGCGTCAAGCAGGGTGTCCAAGGACTCGGCCCAGGTGCTAGCGATCTAAGGTTGAGTATTTCAACATAGGAACGTTAATTAGGGATGACAAGCACTTATACCTGGAGCAGGAATTTCACCGGTCCCTTCATCATATTCAGCGTCAGCTAGGATGGGGAATGAGAAGGTGATTCCGTACCCAGATGAAAGCCAGGAGTTCAGCAGCATTCAGAAATACTTCGACTATCTTTCCGTACTGTTCCATGGCTTCAACGAATGCCTGGATTCGTGCGAGGTTTCTCATGTTGCCTTCAGAGCCTTGACTTTCCTGGATGTCATGAATTACATCGTGAACATCTTCAAGCCGTGAAAATCTGAATTGGTCTTTCTCAGCGGGCGTCAGGCGTTTCATGAATCTAGCAAGAGCTCGCTCAAAGCCACCTTCACCTGTTGAGCAAGCCATTATTGGAGGGTTTTGCGTATGCAAAGAGTAACTTCTCGTTTCGGTTATGCTCACTAGGAAAGCAACCGTCTTCGTTGCTATGTTGTAGGACGCTGCCTTGCCAATGCTGAGCATTGCCTTGAAGGGAATATGCGTTGTCGCCTTCCAGCCCCCAATGATCATGCCGCAGTTAGTCCAATCAGATCCTGTCACCAACAATGCACCGCTAGCAGGGATAAGATGCAGGGCGCTGGTAGGTCGCCTCTGGAATACATACCTTAAATAAGCGACATCGCGTACTGCAATGTATTCAAGTCATTGACTGATGATCCAACCGCGGCTGATAAATAGCACATATGATGAATAAGAGAGAGAAAGCGGGCTACAGTCAAGAATTGCCTGCTTAGACCGCGGACTCTAAGGAGAGAGCATGAAACGGGCCCTTGCGATTTCTTCCAACATTAGTAGCCATGGCAGAGCCACCCTCAGAGTCAGCTCGCAAAAGACTCCGCTCTCCCAGGGACGAAGAGGATGACACTCGCCCCTCTGTACGGCCAAGACATGGCGATGCTGTAAAACTTCACCAGCAATCTACTTCAAAGCCGTAAGCGATGTCACCGGAGCCTTTTCCCAAGGCTTATGAGCTCCATTAGTATCAATAATAGAAACGCTCAGAGGGAATATAGGATTCGTGCAAGCCTCGACATTGAGTCAATACACCAATGCCCGACCAATCATGATGAACATTTTGTAGGTGGATGCGATGCTACTACTGATCAAGAGATATGTTTTGGAACGGTACACATGAGCCAGCTTAACCTCTCTATCACAGGACCTGTTGTGTAAGCTGATAACCAGATAGATATTTGATGCGAAAGCTGCTTCCCTGGGCGATTTCCCGCTAGACGAGAAAGAGTTTAGCAGTGTCTTGGCAAGCTCAAGCATCCTTCAACGCTTTCCCATTTCATCTTACAAGGAATACTTTGCATTACAGTCACAATCCAGACTCGACTTCGCCGTTCTAAATACTCCTACTACAAAGGCTTTGCAAGCTTTATCCGACCTAAGTTTGTTGCGCTTTGAAGCTATCCTTGTCCACGGAGATCTTAGCAAGCACAGCGAACAGTGGGAATCAACAAAGAAGGAAGCTGGAATCTCTGTCTCAATAAACATCTATGGACCTCGAGATACTGCGGCAGAAGTCGGAAGAAGACTTTCCAAAGCCAAAACCTATCTACAGCACCCGCGGCATCTCGACAGCCACATCGAGTATGACAATCCTCATTATTTTGCATTACCTGGCCGGCCGATGAGAAGTAGTCTTTCTTCCTCGGCAGTATTACTTCAAAAGAATATTGAGCAGCTTCGAATCGTTGACGTCGCTCAGGTCCTTGAAGATCCTGAGCATGACAAAGGCTTGCTACACCAAATTGCGGATTGTCATATTCGGACATCACTCCTCGAGTACGTCTCAAAAATCTTGTCTACTTCTTTAAAGAATATTAATGGGAGTGTGTTTTCGGCTAGACATCAGCAACGGGGTTTGCATTTTATAACGCAGAGGGAGCGCGAGAATGCCAACGACAAATTTTCATTATGGAAACTCCATCAAAGTCAACACCACCAATAGTATGTGTAAAATCCTGGTCTAATGGTGTGGCAGTTCTGAGACTACTAGCTTTCAACATGCCATTCTCGGGTCCCGAGTCACTGCAAAACCAGATCCTCCTCGCGGAGGCGTGCTGGCTGATGACATGGGCTTAGGGAAGACATTAACCATGATCTCGGCTATAGTCATGTCTATAACAGATGCAGAACACTTTGTGAAGTACCGCACAGAGCACAAAGGAATCAGTGGTATCAGCTTGAAGACGAAGTCAACCTTGGTAGTCGTACCTTCCCCTAGTAAGCCCTACAAACGCAGGATGTAGTGTTATCGTGGTTAACACCCACAGCGCTTCTTGATAATTGGTCTGAGGAGATAAAAGCGTATTGAATCCCTCGCCGCTCGTAGCTTGCAAGTTAATGCTGACCCAGTCGGCATAGACACGTCACTCCTGGCCTTCTAAAAGTCCACGTTTATCACGGTCCTCATAAAGAGGTCAATCTTAGGACAATTCTCAATTTCGATATAGTCCTGACGACCTACGCAACTATAGCGTCAGATATGTCACGAGACTCCAGTATTCTCCAACAATTGTTCTGGTTTCGAATCGTCCTCGACGAAGGTATGAATGACTGCCGCGCAATAATGTTGATCAAAACACTCATAAATACTCTAATAGCTCATGTGATCCGTCACCAATCTACAAAGCAATTTCGTGCTATCCATTCACTTAATGCTGAGAGACGCTGGTGCCTGACCGGAACACCTATTCAGAACAGACTGGAAGATATTGGGTCACTAATAATGTTCCTTCGTGTTACTCCATTCGACAGCAACACTATGTTCAGGAAGCACATATCTGATCCTTTGCTTACGGATCGTCAAAACGGTGACAGAAACCTGCGGCTGCTTCTAGGTTCATTGTGCTTACGCCGCACGCGTAGCCTGTTAAAGCTCCCAGATGCCAAGGACCAAATAATCCTTCTGAACTTATCAGAAGCTGAGAGATCCTCGTACGATGACATCATCGAAGAGTCGAGGAGGAGAATTGACGACTTCATCAGTAGCAAATCGATCACTAAAGCATACAACGGTATATTTCAGGCAATCTTGCGACTTCGTCTGCTTTGTAACCATGGCACCCTCAGCACTAAATCATATCCAGACTCAGGGATTCTGGATGAAATATCCGTCATCTCACACAAAACCCCTCTCGGCATCCAAGAAGGAGGCAAAGCAATCTGTGCTTTCTGTTCACATGAGCTGACGGTCTCTGATATGCTAAACATCGGCGATTCTAGCACTTCCAGAACGTCCGTCGAAATACTTTGCCTCGCCTGTCTATCCCAAAATGATGTACGATTGAGTAGCTATAAGCAGACAAGAGGCGATCAGTACACAACGAGTGCTAATCAAGCAAACTCAAATGACTACTTGCAATATCGGCATGCCGATGCGGCAGCATCGAGGTCTCCGCGTCCAGCGGACAATGGTTATTCTTCCAAGCTTTCTAGACTAGTCAAAAATATCGAACAGAACAAGGAAGGAAATAAAAGGTACACATGTATTCAGGTCATAATGCATCCTGTCTGACCGCTTGATCTCAGTATCGTCTTCTCCTGCTGGAAAACAACCTTAAATCTCCTGGAATCCATGCTCTCGACTCCAGGAATCAAACACGTCCGCATCGACGGCGACATACCTCCCAACGAACGACCTAGGATTATCAAGCAATTCCAAGAGGACGATGCAACGAGCTTGCTTTTGATGACAACAGGGACTGGTGCAGTGGGGTACGAAACAGGCACATCGAGCCCGCTCAATTATGTCAGATCTAACACTAGGTACAGGCTCAACCTGACAGCTGCCACGCGTGTTCATCTCGTTGAACCGCAGTGGAACCCCGCTATAGAAGCTCAGGCTATCGGCCGAGCTTTGAGGCTTGGACAAACACGATCGGTAACCATCATTCGATATGTCGTGCAGAATACTATCGAAGAAGTAAATATATGTTATCATGATAGAGAGAAGACAAATGACAATTTCTAGGCCATTCAATTCCGTCAAATCATGAAATTGCAACTTGCCGAATTGACGTTGGACAGAAAGGAAGGAAACGAAGAAACTATGTTGGCACGACTTAAGGTCAGCGTTCTGACGTCTTGTCCATGCTCCAGCATTGACAGGTATAGGATTTACGTTCACTTCTACACAAGTATTGAGCGTTTAGCTCCCTAGGAATTGACCTTTGAATAGACAGCTGGCGGATTCAAATAGTTCACGTGCCGAACAACAGTACGTGGGTTTAGAGAGATGCATAACATATTACTGCCAGCGATCTGTCCCAAGGCGCTGTCAATAGCGCTGTAATCTGCATTGTTTGTAGAATTGGGGCTCGGGCGCCACGCCGCATAGCGGAATGCCTCATAACGCTGATCGCTGCAAAGTGCACAGCCTTACCGACTATGATCCACGGTTTCATGGAGTATCGCCACTTGGATCCGTCCTGTCTACTAGATCCTATTATGATTAGTGATAGACGACGATTTGCTAACGAAGTACGTAGTGGATTTCCCGTTGCTTTGTGTCACGTCGTTTGCCGGTATTGGCCTGATAGGCAGAAGGCATTGGTGCATGGTAAGACGGAGTGTCAAGAGCGCTGGAGAATTCCAATTATCAGCGGAAAGCGGATGCTGACAATTTCGTTCTTCAAAACGTGATCTGCGAAGGGTTGTTGAAAATCTCAGCTCTAGAGGACACGGCTATTGCCCGCGCTTCATATAATTGATCCGAAGTGGTCTTTTGCTGCAATCCCCACTGGGGTGCCGTCTATGGGTTTCCGTACTGGGCAACTACAATGCGAGAACCCTTATGTATTTATCGTTGTCTAGAATGCATATATCCGAGAATGACTGTCTTTGATTGATTCTGTCAGAACCAAAATCTGGCATTTTGTGGTCACTGCAGTGAACGTGTTTTGAACCTCCATCTCGGGCATGTCATTCCAGGCAACGTTCGTCATTCATGCGGCCATCCAAGCTAGCTACTGAACCTAGAAAACCCCTGAGTACCCAATTTCCATCCTTCTGTGTACCAGTCCCAAGTATCGGCGATGATCAAGTCTGCTGCCCGTTCTGCCACAGCGTAGACTCTACTCTGAATATTGCCGCCCGGAATCGTCGGCATTGTACTCGCATCCACGATTCTTAGATTGTTGGTGCCATAGACAATCGATCGCTCATTGGCAACGCCTCCCCTCTCTTTTGGTTTCATGGCACAAGTACATGCTGGACGGTTGTTGGAAATGACAGAGGCTTTGACATAGTCCTTTGCAGCAGCTAGATCCTTAATATGATGGGCCGTGGGATCTGAAAAGCCAACCTCCAGTGCTACACTCATCAGAATCCCAAAGCACTCGCCGAACTCGACGTTTTCTCGGCGAATCGCTTGTCGTCGCACCATGTCTCAATAATGCTAACACAATTTGCGGATCATGGCGGGAAGAATGCTCCACTGCTTCCAGTGTGGACGTAGAATACCTTTGGCGTTAGCGGCTGCACCTGCTGCTATGAGGAGTTGTATGATCTGAAGGTGGCCGGCGTAACATTATGCTTGAAGTAATTTACCGAACGTCCCGCCCTTGACATTGACATCTTGCAAGGAGAGCTGATACGATGGAGGTGTGTCCCTTGAGAGAAGCTAGCCGGAAAGCGTGCCCAAAATCCCACCTCGAGAATCGAACCGTGCACCAATTTTGATCATCTGTGGCACTAGTCGTCGAAGATCAAGGCAAGCTGCCAGGTACACCGGACCCCTAGGGTCTCCAAGCTGTTGATTTCTTGGGAAATCATGATCGATGTCTAAGCCGTAGTGGTCGGGATCGAACAAGGTAGTCCAAAAGTTGACTGTTGTGTTAAAGCTTAGAAATTCGGCAACAAGCTATTTGACAACTTCAGTCATTGCTTACTTAGCGTGGATGAACCAATTTGCGCAAGCGTAAGCAAGTAGGGGGAGGTTTCGTTCGGGTTTGGTCTCCAGAAGCCCAGCGTCAGGTGTTTGGTGCTTAAATTCAGGTATGAATCCCAGCAAACTCAATGAAGCAAAAATAGCTTCTCAGGTTCCTTTCGTTTGCCTCATAGCTTTCCATTCCGAAGCGGGACACCGCCTTGAGAATGCCCTAGGAGAATCTCCCTCTTGGCGCCTTTCGGCATGACCGCTGTGAGGCTAGACAAGACTGTAAGAGTGCTCTCCGGGTTGAAAAGCCGCTCATTCGGATCAAACGCTGAACTTGACTTAGGGTCGATGGTCATTACCTCAGCAAGCTCATCCAGCAGTAGTGGTGTTGTCGAGAACAGAAGCCACATGAGGGCACGGAGCGCTTCTTGGTAATACTCCTCGTCGGTATTCAAAGAGATGCGATCGCATATATCGCCTAGGGTCTTTGGTAAGTTCTTCAATGTTATTCTGACGTTAATGGGTCTCAAACGTTTCCTCAAGGAACCGAGCTGGCACGTCACCCAACGGAACCTTGCAGACAGTGTTAACCTTGTGAACTAGAATCTCAAGAAGGAAACTTACATTTCGCAAGCTCCTTTCCTCAATTCGGCTTCATTTTCATTCCGTAATTCTAATGGCCAGCACTTCAGCTTCGAGTCATTCGCCAGTTGATCCTGAACATGTGTCTGTATGTCGTCGCCTAGCTCGCTGTTTTGGATGTGAATTGGAGAAAGGGTCACCAATGTGCACAATACGTTCAGGTCAGTTCCATTCGGCTTGTGGTGAGAATGTGCAAGTTTGCTAAGTTGAAGCTTTTCAAGATAGCCAGCAGTGCGATGAGCCTAGCCCGCTCGCCAGTACTGGGCGGATATTCGTCAAGGGCGTCTACAATGATATATACTTGATCGGTGTGTTCAATTAACGAACTGAGACTATTGATCAGATCCGCCTCTATTGGTAGCTCACGACCATGTCTGGCCCATTGATCGACAATGACATCAAGAACACTACGTTGCTTACGAAGAAGCTGTAGTAGTAATGAAAGCAATAACGTAGTTGTCTGATGTCTTGCATGGAGGAAAGTGAAATAGTAATAGGCGACGAAGTGCGAGTTCCTGGCTGAACAAAACAACTTTGTCTCTTCGGTAATTGTGGAGCTTTACCATGTTAGTATAGCCTTCACACTTTCTTTCACTTACCATAGAACAGTCTTCCTGCAGCCAGGAATTCCTTGAAGCCATACGAATGATTCAGCATTATCTCGCCAATGTGTGTATCTAGCGCTTTGGACGAACCAGGAACCTGTTTGTGGTTCACGCTGTCGGTACGCGGCATTGTGAGTGGCTGCCACGTAATCTGATCTACTGATCCAGCGGATGATCTTTTACTTTTGATCCTGTAGAATGGCGAAGAGATATCAGTAATCGTCAGAGCTTGAGCGCATGTTATATGCGCACCATTCATCTGAGCCTCCATTGATGCTGCCAGGCCTCGAAAATCCGGTCTAACGTTTCGTTTCCCAATCTTTGTCTCTTGACGCGCAGAGTTGACGATGTCTCTGGCCGATGTCAACCCTGTAGAAGTTGGCTACTTAAGTCTACTACTCACAGATGTAGAATATTCACAGCCATTGATGAATTAGTCATCAGGTCATTTGTCACGATCTCCTTCAGCTTTGCGATAGTGCTCTCTTGAAACGGATATTGTAAAGTAGAGGGCAGACTGCGTATTCCGGTTTGCACCATTCCTTCATGAATTTTGTTTACCTTGCTCATCAAGCCGTCCAAACCGCCTCTGCACGCAGAAATTCTTCCGAATACTACCATGGCGTTTTCTTCAAGACCATGTCTCTCAATAGTATTCTGTAATAGGGCCAAGATCTTGAGACGTGATTCTGTTGAATCAAATAGAGTCTGAACATCTTTCCGAGAGCGACGTGCTGATCGATGAAACTCGAGTAAAGACCGGTAGATTTCAAGAACAAAAGACAGAACGCCTACGCAAGACGCCGTGATGGAGAGAGGATCCGCCATGCTGTGTTCGCAAAACTTTCAGATCTTCTTATACAGAAATCAATGGGATCATAAGCAGTGTGTGTAGCATCCAGTATTCTATAACGGTGGACATCGTTCGACGGAGCTAGAGCAGTCAGCTGAGATGGCCAGCCTCACCCACGCCACTTTTGGTATATCTTGCAAATGCGCAATTACGACGACCCCTCTGACATACATGGTAATTCCTGGAAGTCAACGTGCTTGTCTCCTTGCATTCGTGACCTACGCCGTGGCCGTCTGAGAATGCCATCATGGAGGGTACTACGTTTGGCATCTAAGGACAGACACCATCTAGGAATTACGAGCGATCAGAGGCACCAAAGAATAAGATTGTCTTGATCAACCGCAATTGGCTAGGAGAATGGTCCTGCCACTAAGGGCGCTAAGACATCCGAGCCTATCAACCTCTTTTTTGCGCTAGGACTAACGAAGCTGTCCATATATCGTCAGATTCTTGCTGATCGCGACTAGCCAATGACGCCAATGAAGACAATGGCATCACAGCGACATTGTAGTATTGCTCTGAGCAGGGTGCATTTACATCCCCGAGGCTTAAGACCATAGGACTACTCCAAAGGTGGGGAAAAATATATAGCGCACCTTGGTCTAACCATGGACACAAGCACAGCGGCGGAAGGGGACACATACCAGCCGCAGCCAAAGACAGAGGCACAGACCGAACCCGAAAGTCAAGATCCGGAAAGAGGAGGCGAGAGCCTACCGCAAGAAGAGCTGAAGTCTGGACGTCGAATGAAGGCCGGAGCAGTCAATAGACTTAGAGCGCACCTTACCGAAGAAGTCTCGACTGCACATGCCGACATCCTACTGCTCACGTGTTGCCTGATCTCCGGCTTGGTCGACAGTACAATTTACGATGCGTACGGGACTTTTGTCAGTATGCAGACAGGTATACTTCCATCCTTCCTATGTCACGGGCTGCCGCTTATGGTTCCTAGGCAATACTATCTTCTTGGGCCTAGGCGGCGCGACAAGTTTCCAGCAACCTCCGAATCCCAAACCTTACGGCTGGGCTAAATCTCTCACTTCTATCGCTTGCTTCTGCCTCGGCTGCTACTTCTTCTCACACCTCTCGAGGTTCGCTGGACCTTTGCGTCGAAGTACCCTCACCGCCTCATTTCTTCTACAGGCGGTCTTTATCCTCGTATCGGCAGCCATTGTACAATCTGGTGTCGTTGATGGCCTCTTGAGTACAATACCAAGCGATGTAGTATGGCGATCGGAAATACCAATTGCACTACTGAGCTTTCAGTCTTCTGGCCAAATCATAGGAAGCAGAACGTTGAATCTTGCAGAAATACCAAGCGTTGTTCTGACTTCTATGTTATGTGATCTGTCTTCAGATCCGAAACTTACAGCTCCGTTGAAGGAGAATGTCAAAAGGAATAGGAGAGTGCTTGCTTTTATATGCATATTGGTTGGAGCTGTAGCTGGTGGATTCATATCAGAAGGGATTGGGAAAATACAGGTTGTGCTTTGGATTGCTGGTGGCATGAAGATACTGATAACATTCGCTTGGATGTTGTGGCCAGAGAGCAAATCCACTATCACATAAGTAAGAATTGTATCTGCCTTCAAAAGTATTACGGCATTTTCAATGTTCAATTGATGGATATCAAAGAATGATACTTGACTACAAACAAAAAATCTGCCTCCTCCACATATGGCCCCATATGCCCATATATCCAGTATAATTTGGAGACGAGTAGATTCCTTAGTCTGATGCGTTGCAAACACCATCAGCGTGCATAAAGCATAATTAGCGCAGCTGCATAAATCCGCCAACGTTTCTGAATCACTCTCTCCAGCAAGGCTACAACGCACTTTGTGTCGAGGCAGTCTCGGGGATAGTGTTGACGCATGTTGAACAGACATGACACAAACGAAACTAATATTACACAACAAAAGTCCGGTATTGAGTGAACATTGAGATTCCTCACATGGCAAGGGGTACCACTGCCAAAGCCGCAGCGAGGCCACTATTAGACCTCTCATTCACTGTCACCTCTCCTGAGCCTTCCAGAAAGCAACAATAGTAGTGTCAACGCCACACCACTTGATTCATCTTCTGGTGATCTCGAAAACATTCCTATACGCATGCTTTATTGAGGCGGTACTACGCGCTGCCTGCTTTGAATCTCCCCTCGAACACGGACTACTGCTTACATCCCACCTTGGCCTTCGCGGAGGCAGTTCATCGTCTCACCATGCCTGCAACTACGTTCTCGAACACTATGGCCACCCCTCATTCGCCCGCGCAGAGTTACACCTTCCGCGTGCCCTCTCCCCCACGAATCATCGTACCTCCTCCTGCTCTGAACGCAAATGGCATACCAGACCTCCACGTCGTTCAAGATTTGGGTTTCGATTTCGTGTCCAGCGGATTTGCAAATACAGAGTTCCTCAAGACTGTCACTTACGGCAACTTCATATGCTCAAACAACATGCTGGAGTGGAAATACGAACAACGGAGGATGGCACAGCAGATTCTACCTTTCCTATTCCTTGGGCCTGTGTCAGCAGCGAGAGATCGCGCATTCCTGCAAAGAGAAGGTATCACCATGGTCCTGGCGGTACGCAATACCATGTCTGCCCATGCAAAGCTACTGGGGACCAAGGTAGCACAAGAACTTGGGATCGAGGGAAAGATGATCGATGTGGCTGGAAACCAAGAGCTTATTGCGGCTTTCCCAAGGGCAATTGAAGCAATAAATATCCATCTCTCGACCATGTACCAGCGTGCGCAAGTCAGCGGCGCTGGATTCACAGCTTCTGCGCAAGGTCAATTGCCATCCACGCCAGGAAAGGTACTGGTCTTTTGTGAGAGCGGCAATGAGCGCTCTGCAACACTAGTAACTGCATACATCATGGCTATGTACTCCACGGGAATGGTCAAAGCACTCCAGATTGTCCAGGCCCAGCGTTTTGCCGTTGCATTCGACGATTCCTTAAGGAATCTACTTTCGACCTACGAGATCATATTGGCGGCGAAGAGGGACGTGGTTCAAGCGGATAACTCATTACTTGCCTTCCGTGGGGCGAAAGGGAATGCGAATTTGAGCACAGGTGGGAATGGTGGAGCTACAAAGGCTGCGAAGAGGACGCTTGATGATGCTTACGATGATGATATGGACATGGATGCGGATAGCTCGTATTTTGATGGCGGGAGATTCGAGAGGAGAGGAGGGTTTGCTCCTTTCCAGGATAGATCTGGTGCCTGAGCATTTGCATGGTTGTGGTTTGAACATGATTTTTTATGATACCCTTGCATACTGGCTGAAGCTAAAGAGATCATTGATGGCTAAAGCATCTACTGCGCAATACATGCAAGCTCTCATGATGAGTGTCAACCGTCGAGGCGTAAATTTGCCCAATTTGGCTCAATCCTTGGAGCAAAGAAGATTACAAACTGTAAATTCCTCTGCTTACATTGTATTGATAGACTGCGACTTAACTTCACCCTCAGCTAGCCTTGCGAGCTGCATAAGTTGTCGTATCCGTAAGATCGAAAATCTTTCGGGTATGATCGAGATCGCGTCTGGGACGCGATCTGCCATTTACATCACCACTTTAGCATTAACCGTGCCGATTTTCTCCTGCAGGTACCACGTTCTACAAACATTCTGGGGGAACGCATTTGTGTAGATACACTGAGTTGCATTGCGTCGCTCTATACAATTCAGGTTTGTGGAAAAGCGCTCTCTCCGTCTTCAACTTTCTACGTCTCAATTTCAGCGTCAATGGTGGCAAACCTACTATCGTAGCAAAACACCTTGATCCGTTGGATAATCGCAATTGGTCTCTCCCGGGATATTTTTCTCTCGAAGCAACGCCCCTCCTGCTCCAAAGCGACTCATACCTCCTGAAGACTTTGCTGCCACCGTCAGCTTGGAGCGTTCTCAAGCCTCGATTCCCCTCTCCCCGCTGTTGTGATCATGTCCTCGACCCCAATGACTCCCGGATCCGTCGACGCGGCCTCTTCACCTGCATCCAGCCCCCCTTCCTCCCCACCCGAAGCAGACGACACCTACGACCCCAAAGTCGAGCGCATGCGCGCCGAAGAGGAACGCCTCCACAAAGAATCCAAACGCGAAGAGAAAGCGCGCCAAGAAGCCGACAAACAGAAGCTACAAAGCAATGGCGGGAATACAAGCTACATGAAAGACCTCGATTGGTTTCTGAACAGGAGTCAAGGCTTTTCGAGCACGGTCATGGATCAATTGAAGCAGGCGCTTGAGGCGAGGAAGGTGGGCATGAGCGCGCAGCCGAAATTGGTGAAGGGTGGGAAGATGAGGGATTACCAATTGGAGGGGCTAACGTGGTTGACTTGCTTGTATCAGATTGGGTTGAATGGGATTTTGGCGGATGAGATGGGGTTGGGGAAGACTGTGTGTAAACACGCTCTAATTTAGAAAGGGCAGCTTTGCTAATATCTGCACAGATCCAACTCATCTCATTCCTGGCGTTTCTTCGCGAGAACGGCACCAATGGACCTTTTCTGATACTAGGACCCCTGAGTACGGTCAACAACTGGGTCCGTGAGTTCGCTTTTTGGACGCCTGACATCCCTGTCGTAATGTATCACGGATCACCTCAAGTACGAGGGCAGATACGGCGACAGCAGCTCAAGGGCGATGCGAAAGGCGCCAAATTTCCTGTTGTATGCACCTCCTATGAGATTTGCATGAGGGACAAGAAGTACCTGGCTGCGTACCCTTGGAAGTTCATCGTGGTGGATGAAGGTCATCGGCTCAAGAACTTTAACTGCAAGCTTGTCAAGGAGCTGAAGCAGTACCCTTCAGAGAGCCGATTGATCTTGACAGGAACACCTCTACAGAACAACTTGACAGAGCTATGGTCTCTACTCAATTTTCTCCTTCCTGAAGCATTTTCGGACTTGGAGCACTTTGAGAGCATGTTTGACTTCTCCGATGTGCAGGACAAAGACGGACACAAGCAGTTCATGTCTAAAGAAAGGCAGCAGAGAACAGTTGCGTCTCTTCATGCTATCTTGAAGCCATTCTTGCTACGTCGAGTCAAGAACGACGTTGAGCAGAATCTACCCAAGAAGCGTGAATACATCCTGTACGCGCCCTTGACACCCGTGCAGAAGGAACTATATCGCAAGATCAAAGATAACGATATTCGATCTTACCTTGAGGAGAAAGCCGTGGAGAGGATTGGTGAGAAGCTTGAGGACTCGAGGGTCAGCGAGATGAAAGGCAAGAAGCGGAAAGCTGGCAGCGGTACATCAACCCCAAACAAGAGTGCAAAGTCTTCTCGCGGCTCGACACCAGCGAGTAGCATCCGATCCGGAAGAAATAAGCGCACGAATTACTTGGAGCTGAGTGACCGAGAGTACTTCAAGCAGCTTGAGCAGAGCAGCGAGAGCGAGGAGGTGGATGAAGAAGAACAAGAGGAGAAGGATCGAGCCAATACGTTGGCACAAGCGAGGAAAGAAGTCAACCAAAAGAAGCTTCAAAACCCCGTCATGCAACTCCGCCTCGCTTGCAACAGCCCCCACCACTTTTCCTCGCCATGGGCCCCCGACGCAGACCCGGACGAAAGCCTCGTCACCGAGTCAGGAAAAATGGTCATGCTCGACCGCCTGGTTCCCTACCTCTTCAAAAAGGGTCACAAAGTAATACTGTTCTCCCAATTCTCGAAACAGCTCGATATCCTCGAGGACTGGGCGACCATTCTGCGCGGCTGGCCGGTGTGCCGCATCGACGGCGCTGTCAAAGCCGAAAATAGACAGGAGCAGATCGAGGCTTTCAATACCAAAAAAGACCGTCAGCTCTTCCTCCTGAGTACTCGCGCTGGTGGTCTCGGCATCAATCTCACTTCTGCTGACACGGTCATCCTCTTCGACAGCGACTGGAACCCTCAACAAGATCTTCAAGCCCAAGACCGCGCCCACCGCATCGGTCAAACGCGCCCTGTCATCATTTACCGCCTTGCCACCAAAGGTACTATCGAGCAAACCCTCCTGGAGAAAGCAGACGGCAAGCGGCGTCTCGAGAAACTCGTTATTCAGAAAGACAAATTCAGAAGTATACTCGACCGCAAACCTAAGTCCAAAAGCGACGATGAGTATACAGAATTACAGCAGATTTTGGCTAATGAGGACTTCGAGAATTATGACCCTGGTGAGGGCGCAGGTGTGCTTAGTGACGCTGATCTGAAGCTGTTGACGGACCGGAGTGCGAAGGCTTATGAGAGGGCGGAGAAGGGCGAGGGGAGTGGGGATAAGTTTAGGACTATTGAGACGAAGGCGGATGGGCAGGATATTCTAGGCAACCTGTCCAAGTAGCAGTGAGTATAGAATAGTTACAGGACAGCGCTGGCGAGGCGTAAAAGATTAAGCGAATGTCATGCAAGGACTGCCGGTGTTTGTGAATGCGCACGTATTGTTGTTCTTCCCACTCTTCATCCTCGCGCTTCTTTACTTCTCCACTGCAAAACCATGGCAGCCTCCACTCTCACTGCCCATTCTCTCTTGCGCAATAAACCTCGCCTCATCGTCCTGCAACAGCTGCAAACAAATTATTCCTCCTCACGCTCGAAACCGTCCCATTCCCAGCCTTGTCTCAGCGGACTGGACCAGAATCAATGCCGCCAGCCTCGCCTGTAATCGACAAAAAGCCGGAACGGAAGATCCATACAGTTACGTGGAGCTCGAAGCGACATTAGAAGCCGCACAAGGAGAGTGAAGAAACACGAGCATGGCTATTACACGTGCGGGGCTGTTGGCGAGGAATATTCTACGCTATATTAGTTGCAATCTTTGCGCCCACGATATTCAAGGGGTGTGTGTGGGTTAAATGTAAGCTCAGGGAGAGTACTCTCATGGACGCCGGGGTCGAATCGGAGGCAGATTAGTCAAATACTGCCGTGTTGGGCAGCCATTCTCATCAATCGAAGAAGAGCCTTTGATAACCTAAGACAAGAGGAGCTGAAAGGAAGAAAAGGAGCGGGATAGTTGTGGGGACGAAATCGCAGCCTTGCAAGTTCCCGCGTTGCAGGCTCGGCAACGGAACAAGGCATAATCAGGCAAGGCCAAAAAGCGGCATCAACCTGGGCACATCAACAAGGCTGTGAAAGGACACCAATAGCAGTCTGAACGGCAGGCTGATCTTTTGTACCTTGCATTATCAGCGGTTTATCCCGCAATCGATCAGATTTTGTTGATATAAAATAAATTTCTGTAGACATCCTGCCAAATATTGTGACCAATCACGATCTGACATGGTAAAGGGAAGAAATGGCACCTTTTTCAGATTTATAGATATTTGCCACTCGTTACGTAGGGTACCGTATGCCAGACTCTAGCTCGAAACTCAATACAATACTAATTCCCGTCGGAAGTCATGGAATTTCCAGCGTAGACCCCGAGCGGGGCAAAGGCAATCGCTGGACCCTCTTTACTCTCTAACTACCCCCAGAAAATGCCCACGTTAGACAACTCATCACCGCTATTTCTCATGCACGATGGCGGAAGAATTCATTGAACAAGCCAATCACCATCCTACTCGCAAACACCTCGTGTAGCTCATGACGTCCTCCCCATTTCCCACGTATTCAAAAGAAATCGAAAGAACAGGTCACGAGGAAGATCTCGATTGCCTCATTGTCCACCCTCCTTCAGCATCAGCACACTACTTTCAACCGTGGTACCATGAGATAAGTAAGGTAGTTCTAATACAAGCTTTGTACGTACCAAGCCGGTCCAGCCACCTCTCGGCATTCCTTCCCGCCCTCGAGACCCTCTTGATTTCTCTCCCTCTCGAAATAATCTCGCCCTGACAACATGGCCGAAACAGCTCTTGCCCTGGGCCTCTCGGGTACGCCGCACTTGCAGAGTATACACAAAAGCATCAAATCCACACTTAATTAAACCACCTCTTGTCATTACTACCTTATCTCTCCTTCCCCGTCTCCCACCAGTTACCCCCACTTCGCACATCTAACGATTCAGAATGGCGGAATTTGCTGAATTAGCCATGGAAGGTATCCCCGTCGTCGCCGATCACTACGACAAAGTCACCGATCCTCTCAGAGAGAAGACAAAACAGGGTTATCAAAAGGTCAAAAAGATGCAAGAGCGACGACGTAACGGGGGCGGCTATGAATCCGAGACCGAGACCGACTACGAAGAATACGATCGATACGGACCACCGCAGCGAAGCCAGACGGCGCCCAGGAGAAGATCAAGAGATGACTACGATGATCGCCGTCGGTCGAAACGTGGCGATGTGGTCGAGGAGCGATATGCATACAGCAAGAGCAATGGACGTGCAAAGAGTGTGGGCAAAGATGATCGGCATGGTGGGCGTGATAGTCAACGGAAAAGTCGGCTCTAGCTCTCCACTACCATCCCACACAACACTGACAAACCCTTCAGGCTCCCGCCGCGACTACTCCGACTCCGAATCCTCCCTCTCCCCACCCCGTCGCGAACGTCGCAAATCACTCGGCGAAAAGGCCCTCGTGGCTCTAGGTCTGACCGGTGCCGGAGCCGGCGCAGAGAAAGAGCGGCGACGTGAGCGACACCGCTCGCGCTCTCGAGGCGGCCGCAACCGCACCCCATCGAGCGACAGCGAAGGCTACTACATGCGCAGATCTGGTCGGAACGGAGACCGCCAGAAAGCGGCAGCGGCAGGAGCAGCAGGGGGGGCATATGCTGCTGCATACAACGACGACCGTACGCCTAATCGCTACAAGCCAGCCGCCTATATCCAGAACGGAGATCGTGATGGTGGAGGGAGGGAGCGAGGCGGTGGTGGGTCACAAGTCGCTCGTCGCAACAACCGCAGTGAAGTTGGTCAGAGCAAGAGCAATGGCGGCGGCAAGAAAGATAACAGCTCCTCCGAATCCTCCTCCTCCGTCTGTTCTTCTTCGGAAGACGAGCGCCGCACCAAGAAGATGAAAGGGAAGGAATACCTCACCGCTGGGCTCGCTGCCGTTGCTACCATCCACGCCGCGCACAACGTCTATGCGTCTATGGAGGCGAGAGATAAGCGACACTTGGACGTTTTGAAGGGAGAAATCTCGCCTGAAGAGGCGAAGAAGAAGAAGAACAAGGCAAGGTTGCAGGATGCGGCTGCGATTGGCATTGCAGCGTTGGGTATCAAGGGAGCGTATAGTGAGTGGCAGGAGGTACAGGAGCATCGGTCGGAGTTGGCGGAGCTGAATGAGGAGAGAAAGAAGAGGCATGAGAAGAGGGTAAAGAAGCAGCAGAAGCTGAAGGGTGGAGGGGGTGGCGGAGGGGGCGGAGGCGATTCGAATTACGGCCGAAGTAGATCTGAGGGTGGACGGGGGAACAGGAGAAGAGATGACAGCTATTAAGGCATGCTTACACTGTGGGTGGAAAGGAAAGTTGGCGGAATACATACGACTGGCTGCCATACAGTTGGGGCCAAAGGACACAGTCAGCAACCTCCACGAACTACTACGATTACGACAAACGATGAACGACCTTCCTCAACTGGCCCTCAACGCCCGAGTATCTCGAACCCAACATTCCTCAGCACTCTCTACGACCTACATGAAAAACGAATTTACGAATCTCTTACTGCATCATCTCAGCATCATTACCGGCGGCTCCCCATCTCAAATCCATCTTCTAGACCGACACGACAAGACAAACAAGACAAGACTTGGTGCGGATTGCATAGCGAGCCTGTTTCTAAGCGAGTCGATTTTCATCCTGGCCCGATTGATGATTCAAATGAGATGAGATGTTCCTAGGCATGTCTGCATTCTTGCACGTATCTTACTTCATTCAGCTATCGAATAGAATGGTAGAGACTGAAATAAGTCACCGGCTTCACGATAACAATGCATTGTTTTTGAGAATAGACAATCATATTTCTCCGACAAAATTGACTCCTTCCATCCTGGCTCGGGATATAGCTCATGATACCCTCCCCCACCTCCATCTATCAACCGCCAATCCAGTTCGAATCTCGCACCCGAGACTGGACCTCAGCAGCATAAGCTCGTATCAAAGCCATAATCTACCCAACCGTGAGTGACATATCTCGACTACTGCTAGCGCCCCAATTTTTTTTTGGGCTCGGCAATAGGATCTGCCGGCTGCGTAATTGTCCTCGTAAATGCTCTGTACGGTTTAGGATGGTAGTGGTAGGTAGGGTAGAAGAAGTGAGGAAGAGAAGTGCTGTTGACTGATAATCGGGTGCTCTAGCTAGCTACGGTAGTGTAAGCTAAGTATATAATCGAAACATTAGGGTGGTTTGCTTTTGATACTGGTTTTGGTTCTTGTTCGGCGTGATTATATGGGGTTTGGGAGCGGAAGTGTAGTTTGTGCGAGGAGGGTGTGTTGGTAGGTAAGGTGGTATAGAGTGCTCTCTTGTTATGGAGGGGTTGAAGAATTTCAGTTTGGGGATACTTTGGGGGATTGCAGTAGCGATTGCTGTTTTATTCTTCTGGTACAGGAGGATCCTACTATAGGAATGATAGCTAGTGCCATAGATCCGAGGAGGATATTCCCCAACTTATACCAGGTGTAGCTAGCAAATAGCTCTGGTGATATTAGTGGTAGGGAAGCTCTCACTACGGTATCGATCTCAAAAAATATTTTGGAGATGTGGTGCGAGTTCGAGGGGGATTGTCCATTAGAATGGGTTACCTACTATCATATTTCCTAGACTAACAAAAAAAGGTCCCTAGGATAGGTATACATAATCCAGTGAAGATGTTTTTGGATGGTCCAACCAAAGAGAGTACAGTAGATTGTAAAACCACCGAGGCTGGCGCTAAATGGATGGCCCGCGCACCAAATTTAGGCGGCGCAACTACTAACGTTAAATAAAATAGAATAAATACGTATATATACTATAAATCTGGCTTAAATAGTTAAAATTAAAATTATTTAAATATTATAGATTATACCCTATTATTTACTCTCTTTATTATTACTTTTAGTTTTATTATTATTATAATCGCCGTTACTCTAACTCTAATTCGTACTTTTATTTAATATAAATTCGAGTTAGGGTATAGTAATAATAATATTACTATCAACTTTTATAATATTAACCTTAATACTTTATAAAGAATAAAAAGAATATAAAGACTTTATAATACTATTTTTATATTAAATAAAATCGTAGGAGGGTATTTTATAATAATTAACGAGTTTTTAAAATATAAATTTCTAGGCTATTTTAAAGAGTAGCCGATAATATATTTAAATAAAATAATATACTTCCTACTAAACGAGTATAATATTATTATTAATAAAGTTACTATTTAGAGGTACCTATACTAGTTAGATTAATTTAAGAAAATTTAATATAAAATTATTAAAGAATATAATTAAATATTAAGGAATATTTAATTTGTAAAATTAAGGCGGTAGCGAGTTAATTAATTAATTTTCCTAGATATCTTAAGAGTATTATTTATAAATATATTAATATATTTTAAGTTTTTATCTCGTCGATATAATTTTCCTAGATATCTTAAGAGTATTATTTATAAATATATTAATATATTTTAAGTTTTTATCTCGTCGATATAATTAACTTTAATATTTATAAATAATAAAAAGTATAGATAAATACCTATTAAAATTATATCGTTAATCGTCTAGTCTCTATATAGAGGTAGGAGGTAAAGTCTTTTATTTATATATATTATTAATAATTACCTCGACTAGGTTATTTATTAAAGATTAATAACGACGACGATATTTAATAATTTTATTAAATATAATATTCTTCTTTTTTACGACTGTTTCGAGAATAATAATACTCTTTTAATACTAGTCTACGATAATATTAATATATATTATAATATAGTCTTAAAGAGACTATATATTAACGCCGAAATACTACTCGATTATCTTTCTCTTTATTTACCCGACTTTAACTCTACTAAAATATAATTTATAATTTTAAAGAGCTAGATAAAACGATACTTTAATATTATTTAAATATATATAAACGAGAGGTATTTTAACTACTTCCTAGACTTTATAATAAAATTATAAATTAGTTATAACGACCTCGGTAATTTATTTCGTTAGTTAAATATTAATTATAAAGGTAAAAAAGAAATTTTAAAAGAAGAAGAAAATTTAATCGATAATATAAATAATAATTTAGAGTAAGAAAAAGGTGTATATATATAGATTTATAAATAGTTTATAGAATAAATATAAAATACTAGTTTTTTTATCCTATTATAATTTAATTATTAAAATTAATATCTAGTTTATTTAATTTATTTAGATTATAATTCCCTCTATAACTACTACTCTAACCCTTAAGAAAATTATTCTTTAATTTAATTAAATTAATTATACGATCTTTAATTATAGGCCTAGGCCGTAAAGTATTTAATATATAAATAATTAAAGCCAGCGAATCTTTTATAGAAATATTCGAGAGATATTTAAATTCTTTAATACTTTTACCTTTATTTTCCTTTATTTTATAATTAAATTAGTTTATAAATCGAGTAAAAGAATATTTTATTCTAGGTATAATCTCTAGTTTCTTTTATTTATATTCGAATATATTATTTTTCTATTTCTAAACGTTTTTTATAATATAGCCCTTATTTAAAAACTTATTCTTCGCGTTCTTTAAATTATCTTTTTTACGGGGGTATAATAAAGGTTTAATTTATTTAATATATTCTACTATATCGCCGTTAACCGGGTTATTACCGCGGAGAGACGGAGAAATAATAAAACCGCGTATAATAAAATAAAAAGGCTAGCGATAAAATAACGACTCTCTTCGCTTTAAAGTTTTTCTAATATATAACTTAACTTTTAATTAAAAAGTTCGAATAATTAATAAAAAGAAAGAAGTTATAACTTAAATAAATAATAATATATATATATAAATAATAAATAGCGGGCCCTAACCTAAATTATAATTTACTAGCGGCGGTATACTAAAGGATATAATTTTATTTTTCTATTATTATTTTTTTCTTCTTTTATTTTTAATTTTTATTTTCTCCTACTTCTTTTTTATAGTCGCCGGCGGTTTTTCTTTATTTAATTATTTTAAAATATCTATTTTAATACTACTTTATTGAAGTGTAATATCGTTAATATTTAAATAATAATATATTTCTTTTTTATTAACTTAATAGTACTTTTTATTATAATAATATATATATTTATAATACTTCTAGTATTCTAGGATCTCTTTAATTAAAATTACTTTAAAATCCGCTATATTCGATTCCTCTAAAATAGTAAATTAATAAATTATAGGATTATTCCGATTCTCTACTCTAGAAGTAAAATTATTAGCGTTAATACCGGTATTAAAACTAATAATAAAAAGGGCGGTAACGATTAATAATAAAAAAAGAGTAGTAGCGAGTACTTCCTCTATAAAAGTAGGAGTTTAATATAAAAGTAATTCTACTTCTAATTTATTTTTATTATTTTTAAAAAAGTAATTTAATTAGTTTTTAATAACCCTCTAATTACTAGTATTATTTATAAACTACAAATATTATCTCGTTAATACTAGTTTATTATAGAATAAAGTCGCCGTTATAAAAACCCGGTAAATAGGGAGCCTATATTTAAAAGTATATTTATTAACTTTCTTTTAATAGTCTTTAAGAACTCGCTTTAATAAGAATAATTTTAAACTATTAATATTATAACTCTTTAACTCGTTATATAGAATAATTACCTTCTTTATCTAATATAATAAGATACGTATTTAATAAGATATCGTTATAAGTTTATTTTTAATACCTTTAATAGTAATTTAAATAATAGTAGTAGTTTTAATAGTAATTAATTTAATTATTTCAATAACTACCGCCTTATAAACCTTATACGCCTTAGCGGTCTTAATGATAATAAATTTAACTCGTTTAACTTTAGTAGTAATTACTTCTTATTTAGAATTCTTATTTTTATCTTTATCTTTATTTTTATTTTTATTTTTTTTATTAAATAATCTCGCTCTATAAAAGGAGGACCTAAATAGTATTATAAAAATAAAAATACTTTTAACCCGCGTCTTTATAAACTCGCCGAAGCTCTTTCGAGTTATAAAAGATTTAAAATAAAAAATAGAAGGTCCTATATTTAATTTTAATTAAGATAAAGATAATAATAAAGATCCTAGGCTAAACTAGGAGTTATTTAATTATTTATTAAAATTAAATAAAACTCGGTACCTAGGAATTTAACTACCCTCGAGACCGACTATTAATTTTAAATATATTAATATTTTAATAAGAGCTAAATTAACGATCTTTAAATAATTTAAAATTTATTATAAACGACGTCGGTAAATCGAAAACCGGCTTTAGCGGCTCGGGGTTATTAAATAAATTACCTCGGGTACCTAAAATAAACTCGGGGCGCCCGAATAATTTTAAATATTTATTAAATACCCGCCGAGTATCTTTTAAATATTAAATTACTCGACGAGCGCTCGACGGGCGCCTGAGGTTATTATAAAATATATATCGGGCTCTTAATAAATATAATTTAAATTTAAAACTTTAGAGATTTTAACTTTAGAAAATTATATAATTTATTACCTAAAATTTTAATATTCTATAATTATCTTTATCGACGGTAACGACCCCCTAGAACTAACTTTAACGCTAGTAAATTTTAATCCCCGGAATCGATCGATTTAAGCGAAATCCTCGCGGGGGTAATATATAGGTTATATATTAAAATATACACTAGGCTATATATTAGAGTATACGCTAGGGGTTTAGAGGTACGATAGTAATAATTATAGAAATACAATAACGATAAGACTATAGAATACGCTATAATTATAAATAGAATACACTATAACTATAAATAGAATAAGGTTATAACTATGAATAAAATAATATTATAACTATTAATAGAGGTTATAAACGGGGGTTTAAAGTTAATAGTATACTCTTAATTTAATACCCGTTAATAGTAGTTTTAGATTTACTCGGTATATACCCGAGTAATTTTAGGCCCTTTAATTATATACCTCGGGCGCGAATTAAGTTAGTAAATAAATATTATATTTAAGGCTCCTAAGGCGCCCGTCGAGCGCTTTAAATTATAATCGAGTTATTTTTCGTTTTACCGACGGAGACTAGGATAACTTTACTTACTAAATAAATAAAGGAGTTATAATAATAACGTTATCAATAATAATACCTCTTAATAATATAGACGAGTATCGTTTCCTAGGAGGAGATTTTTTTAGCGATAACTTTTTACTCCCTCTATTTCTTAACTATTTAATAAGTATTTTAAAAGTAGCGATAATAACTATATTTTTATAAAAATAAAGAAAGTTATTACAATTTTAGCGCGGGATTAATTAAACCCGCGATAAGAGTAATTATAATTATAATCGTAGTACTAGCCGAGTAATTATTTATAGTAGTTCTTAGTAATTATATTATTATAAAAGATAATAAAAGTCTTAATACGATTTCCTTCTACTATATAAATAATATATTTTTAAATAGATAGAAGCTTCGTATTTAACTTCCTTTAAAACTTTTAATTATAAATTCTAAATATAAATATTTATTAAATTATTAATTAAGTTTATTAAATTTATCTAGTTATATTTATTTATAAATATAAAGTTTATTATTTATTAATTCTTAATACTTCTCTTTAAAAGAACTAATCTAGGTCTTATCGATATTATATTCAAATATTAAATAGAGAGTTTTAATATTTTAAATACTTTTAAAATAAATACTTTAGGATTATAAAAGTAATATTATAGAAGACGGAGATAATATTAAAGTCGTCCGCCTAGACTAGTACTATAAAGAGCGCGAGAAGTTTAATAATTAATTAATTTAATTTTAATTATTCTTCGCCTTTAATAAAAAGATAATACTAGTTAATAAATAAATAACTTTTATTATTATTTATATAAGAGGCGATATATAGAAATAAGTTAAACTATTTTTAAAATATTATATAGAAATATTAAACGACTCCGATAATTTAGATATAAAATTATAAATAGAGAATTTCTCTCGCTTCTAAATTAAGATTCGTCGTATATTTAGACTTTCTAATAAAAGTAATATAATAGTTTATATTATTTAATATTTAATATAGCGGAAATATCGGTAAATTTAAAAAACTCCTACTAAAACCTAAGTTACCGCCTACGCGGATAGGGTTAGTAGTATCCTATTAATAATTTTTACTAAGAAAAGTTATTAATAGGATACTACTAGTAACTTTAATTTATAGATAAAACTACTAGCGTCCTATTAATAAATTTAATAAGTTAAGGGTCCGAGGAGATAACTTTTAATAAATTTAATAAATCGGGGGTTTAAATAATATCCTATTAATAACTCTAAATTAATTTTAATAAAATTAATAATTTTAGTAACTTATATATATTATTAATATATTAATAGTAGCTAGCCCTATTATAGAGCTGAAATAAATAAAGTTCTATAATCGTCGCTATTAACGATAGCGACCTCTAGTGATAATTATTAACGCTAGCGACCTACCGGGCCCGGAATAATAAGTTTTAATTAAAATTCTCACGGGGGCGTTATGTAAATATATCCGAGAAAAACACGTATATATATTCTATATTATAGCGCATATCTTTGTATATACCTTTATATATACTATTCCGTATACTATTCCGTATACTATTCTATATACTATAATTACGTATATTATTATTACGTATACTATTACGTATATAATTACGTATATAATTACGTATATATTTATATATATTATAACTTATATTATAGCCTATACTATAGTATATATTATAGTATATACTATTAAGTATATATTATAGTATATACTATTAAGTATATAATAGAGGCTTTCGTCCGTTATTTAAATTATTAATAATTTATCGAGTTACTAAACTTATTAATAGTAAATACTATTTATTAATAGGACCCTACTCGGACCCTCGATTTACTAATCCTACCGAACCTCGGGTCGGTATTTAATATAGAGTTTTAATATAAACCGGTAGACGGTTTTCTAATAAAACTAATAATATTTAGAGTATACTAATATTTATTTTTAAAATTTGCCGATGAATTAATATCCGATTATTCGGTACAATTTTAGCGCTATTTAATATTAACGGATAAAAACAATACTACTTTTATAATAATATATTAATAAGAATTTAAGAATAATATTAAAGATAAATTTATACGAGTAAAAGTTAGTATTAAAGACCTCGATATATTTATAGAATAAATAATTAAAATCGATAATAAACTATACGAATATATAATAAAGAAATATTATAGCGGAGGAATTAACGGATAAAAACGTTTAAGAGTTTATAATAACGAATATAATTTAGTTAATTATTACCGCCGCGAGAGATTTAACCTATATATTTATATATTAATAAAACTCGATTTCATTAAGAAAGAATCTATAAAAGAATTCTAGAAAAGAGGTAAATAATAATATAAAGGAAAGAAAATAATAAATTATTATAATTATAATAAACCGGGTTATATCGCGAGGAACTATTATCTAAAGAATATAATAAATCGATAATAATTAAATATATTTAAAAAGGAGATACTAGATAATATAACCGGATCCCCTAAAAATCTAGTATAAGATAATACTCGATTTAATAATTTATTAAAGAAGTAGAGGAGTATTAAAAAAGAGATTATTTAAAGAATTCGAGAATTTGAAAAATTAGATAATATTAATAATAAAACTCTAGAGGAGGATTTAAAGGAAGGATAAAAATAAGAATAAAATATATTAAATTCTAAAGAATAATTTTAATATAATAAATTAACTCGACCTAGTTTATTATATTAAAAGAAAAACCCGAGGATAAGAAGAAAGAAAAAAGATAACTCTTTAAAATTAATTATATTTATAACGAGTATTACCTAAGATATAGGGAGATATATTAATTAATATATATAAACGAATATTATAAATATTATTACGACGATTTAAGAGAGCGGAAGTATATTATAAAACTAAGATATAATTATAATTAATAGAATAACTATATAAAAGATAATTATCCGTAGTATTTAATTAAGAAAAGGGAAAACTAAGTTTTCCTAGGTTATAATAAAAATTAATAATTATAATTACGAAATTAAATAGAATATAGTAAAGAAAGAAAATACTATAATTAAAATAAATAATATTATTATTTAATCGAAGAATATAAAAGATACTTCGAATTTAAAGAGTACTACGGATTTCTATTTTCGTTAGGAAAAGACTAATCCCTTATATTAAGGAGAAATATAAAGAATTTAATATATTAATTTTAGAATAATATCTATACTTAGTTTAATACGGTATATATATATAAATACTAGTAAAAGTTAACCGATATAGAGTCGTTATAATAACAGATTTAGGAGCGACTAGTAATTTTATATCTCGAATAATAATTTAAATAATTAACCTACTAATTTAAAAAAAGAAAGAATAATATAAACTTTAATTAATCGACGGGTTAAAGCTATTAATAGAAAGAGTAAATAAAGAGATATTTTCGCTACTAGTAATTATTTAATATTACTATAAGGAAATTACCTTCGATATAATAAAAATAACTATTTATTATATTATTCTAGGGATACCTTAATTAAAGAAATATAATTTAATAATTAATTAGAAGAGAGGAGTATTTATATTTCCGTATATTAAAGACGTTATTAATATAATATTTATATACTTATAAAGAATAGTTATAAATAAGAAAACGAACCGTAACCCGGTTAAAATTAATAGTATTTTATCTTCGAAGAAAGATAATCTTATATAAAGATCCGACTCGATATATACTAATTAAAGAAGTTAGTAGAGCGAATAAATTAGAGTTTTTAAAGGAAAAAACGAACCTCTTAATATCCCTAAAGAATATTAATAATAAAAGTACCTCTTTTAAAAAGAGATAATTATAAAAGTATTATTTAAATATTAGTTTTAGGATTATAAAATCGAATTCGAGTTAAATAAATAACCGATATTTAGACCTATTTATATTTTATTAGAAAAAGAACTCGGAGTACTTCGCGGGTATATTAACGAGAATTTTAAAAAAGAATTTATTCGAGAATCTAAATTATTAATAAATTATTTAATCCTCTTTACGGTAAAAAAGAATAGAAGTTTACGACTATATATAAACTACCGAAAATTAAATAATATTATAGTAAAGAATCGGTACTCTTTATTAAATATTAATAAATTATAGGATCGGTTTATAATAATAAAAATCTTTATATAACTAAACCTTCGAGGCGCGTATAACCTAATTTAAATAAAAAAAGGCGAGGAATAGAAGATTACTATCTTTAGAACTAGATATAGTTATTACGAATATTTAATAATACCCTTCGGATTTACTAACGTACTAGTAACCTACTAAATACTAATTAATAATATTATACGAGTATATTTAGATATAACGGTAATTATATACCTCGATAATATCATAATCTACTTTATTAATAAAGAAGAATATATTTAATATATATAAGATATCCTAACCTATTTATTACTAACTAGACTTCTCTTTAAATTAAAGAAATACGAGTTTTATAAGAAATTAATTAAATTCCTTAAATTTATAATTAATATTAAAGGTATTTATATAAGCCCTAAGAAAATCAAGAGTATTAAAGAATAACCTATACTATATAATATTAAGACGGTATAAAGTTTCTTAGACTTTACGAACTTTAATAAAAGATTTATTAAAGATTACTCTAAAAAGACCTTATTATTAATAAATATTATAAAGAAAGATATTACTTTCTAATAAAGAAAAGAGTAATAATAATTTTTTAAAATATTTAAGGAGGCCTATAAAAAGCCGCCGGTATTATATTCTTTTAAAGATAATAAACTAGTTTAAATTAAAACCGAATTATTAAACCTCGTAATAAGAGTTTATATACTTTAATAAAGAGATAATAAATAATACCCTATTATATATTACTCACGAAAAATATTATTAATAGAATAGAACTATAATATTTATAATAAAGAATTACTAGTAGTAGTATTAGCGCTAGAATAATAAAGGATATATATTAAAAGTTATTTAAAAGTTATTATCTTTATAGACTATAAGAATCTTCTTAACTTTACGATGATAAAATAGTTAAATCGAAAATAAATTAAATAATCGGAATTATTAAAATAATATAAATTCAAGATCTTTTATACCCTAGGAAAGAATAATAATTATACCGATATATTTAATAAACGAGAAGACTATATAGAGGGTAGGGACGTAGTAATATAACTAGTCTTTACTTAATAATAAAATAGATCGCTAGTCCTAGTATAATAACTAGTATCGATATTATATATCTCGGTTCCCGGAATTATTAATAGTATCCGAAAGAATTATAAAAACGATACCTTAGCTAAAATACTAAGAAGTTAATAACTAGAAATTAAACTATTAAAATATAATAAAAGAATTTATCTTCCTAAGGGCTATCTTAAGGAAGTTATATATAATTATTATAATAATCTAGTTTAAGGATACCCTAGATTTATTAAATTATAGAATTAATCTATAAGGAATACGACGCGCCAGGATTATAATCGTATATCGAGAAATATATTAAGAAATATATCGAATACTAGTAGAATAAGTTTATAAAATATATAAAATATAGTTAAATCTAGTTCGCCCTAGTACCGGATATACTCTAAAATAATATAACTATAGATTTCGTTATTAAATTACTAAGATTAAAGGATCCTATTATAGTAGAAACCTTTAACTTTATAATAGTAATCTATAATAAACTTAATAAATATTCTATAATAGTACTAATTAAAGAGATTTATAAGACGGAGTAAATCGCCTTTATATTACTCGATCGATTAATTAAGGATTACGGGATTCCTAAATTAATTACCTCTAACCGCGATAAATAGTTTACTTTTAATTACTAGAAAATACTAGTTAGTACTATTAAAATAAAACTACGAATATTAACTATATACTATCCTTAAATAAATAAATAGATAGAACAAACTAACTAAATAATAGAAACGTATTTACGTTATTATATAAATAAGAAGTAGAATAATTAGATAAGACTTCTATTTATAGTTTAACTAGTATTTAATAACGCGTAGTCTAATATAATAAAAGTTACGCTATTCTTCGTAAATTACGGTAAATATCTTAATACGTTCCTCGAACTAAAATAGAGACTAGGGGCGTAAAGGGTATTAATTTATATAGTAGATATAAAAGTATTATATAAGGAAATATAAGCCTAGATCGCACTAATAAATATTTAAACTAAGATAACGATTAATAAATATCGAAAAAAGTATCCTTAATTAAAGGAGGAGGATAAATTATATTTTTTAATAAAAAATATAATAAATAAAAGACCGAGTAAGAAACTAGACTATATTAAAATCGGACTATTTTCGATTAAGAAGAATAAAGAATTAATTAATTATAAACTAAATCTTCTAGCCGACGCTAAAGTATATTTAATATTTTATATCTTTTAATTAGAGCTAGTAGACTCTAAGATACCTTTATAAAAAACCTTTTATTTTTATATAAAAGAAGAAATAAAGTTCGAGGTAGAAAGAATCCTAGAGTTCGACTATATAAATTAGAAATATTTTATTAAATAGAAAGAGTATAACGACGTAGAAAATACGTAGAAATTTAGTATTAATTTTACGAATTATCGATAACTCTTTATAAAGTTTTATCGACGCTAGAAGAGGAATAGATAATAGTTAATTAATCGAAATTAAAGAATAACTTAAAGAGTTTAGATAAAATATCGAATAAAAAGTCGTTAGAATTAATAATATTAATAGTATTAACTACCCGTTAATCCGATTCTAGTTCCTTAATATTCTAAAACTCCTATTCTACTAGTTTTTCCTTCTCCGTTTCTATTTTATTATATTAAAACTATAGACGAATAAGTTTTACCTATATAATTTTTATTTTAAATTATAAATCCTTCCTCGTTTTTTATATATAATATATCTCCTTTAGTAATACTATAAGATTATATTTCTTATTATTACGTATATACCGAGTATACTAATTTAACTTAAAACCCATTTTATATTCTTTAAAGTTCGATACGTAGTTTCTATATAGATATATAACTATAATAAAAAAGGTTAAAATAAACTCCTTATAACAAATAATAAAAGATTCAGATTTCTCGATTCGACGGGGAGGTATTAAAAAGAATAAATTAACTTCTAAAAATAAAAGTCGAGAGAGAAGAGTTAATATTATAATTTTAATACAAGATTAATTAAACCCGCGATAAAAGTAATTATAGTTATAATTATAATACTAGCCGAGCGACTATTTATAATAACTTTTAATAATTATATTATTATAGAAAATTATAGAGGTCTTAATACGATTTCCTTTTATTATATAAATAGTTTATTTTTAAATAGATAAAAGTTTTATATTTAACTTCCCTTAAAACTTTTAATTATAGATTCTAAATATAGATATTTATTAAACTATTAATTAAGTTTATTAAATTTATCTAGTTATATCTATTTATTAATACGAAGCCTATTATTTATTAATTTTTAATACTCCTCTCTAAGAGAATTAACCTAGGTCCTATCGACGTTATATTAAAATATCAAACAGAGAGCTTTAATAAAAGTATAATTTATATATTATACTATAACTAGGCTCTAGTTTAACTTTAATATTACCCGATTAGGGTACTAATATAGGCCTACTATATAAATAACTTATTATATATATATTTATTTAACGTTAGTAGTTACGCCGCCTAAATTTAATACGCGGACTATTTATTTAATACTAGTCTCGGTAATTTTATAATTTATTATAAAATTAATTTTTAAACTATTTACCCCGGCTAAATCTAAATAAATATCGTTTATATTTACACGATCCTAGAGAGATAAATCGAGAACCGAAATTATTAATCGTTATATTTAATTAAGTTAAATTTAGTAATAATTACCCGATATCGCGACTAGCCGAGTAATATATAAATATAATTTATTTATTACTTTTATTACTAGCTAATTAATACTTATATTAAATTTTTTAAAAAAGATTATATATTTTATTTCTTTTATTTAATAAAACTTTTTCTTAACTATAATATTTATTTTTATTATTTATTTTTGAATTTATTTAATAACTCAAGTAATTTTTATTCAATTCTTTAATTCTTTTTATATATTTATATATTTTATATATTTAATAATAATCTAGTCTCTTTTTTAATATTTTTATTTTATAAATATATATAATTCTCTCGATTTATACTCTATTATTATATTTAAACTTTAGAGTTAATTAATATAATATTAAGTTTAGATACCTAGAGTATATATAGTAATATAAAAGTAAATATATAGATTTCGTAAAGATCTCTATTATATAATAATAGAAGAATTAAATCTTAAAGGAATTTTAAAAAATAGGAGTTATTTATTTCCTAAATAAAATATCTAGTACTATTATATCTTATTTATAATATAAATAATTTACTAATTTTGATAATTATAGTATAAAACGTTCGTTTATATTTTATATATAATTGATTTTCTTTAACCCGAGACTCTATCTTAATAATTAATTTTATTATAATAGAATAATATCGGTAAAATAAAAAGTGGCTCGATCGTAGTTTAGAGCGCTCGACGGGCGCTTTAAAAGTCTTAAATATAGTATTTATCTACCGACTCGACGTATATTTTAAAGATATAATTATGAGGTTTAGAGTTACTCGACTATATACCGAGTAAATTTAAAACGACTATTAACGGGCGCTAAATTAAGGGTATATTACTAATTTTAAAACCCCGTTTATAATCTCTATTTATAATTATAATTCTATTTTATTTATAGTTATAACCCTATCGTTATCGTACCTCTATAACTATCGTTATTATATATCCTAGTATATACTTTAATATATGACCTACGCGTTATTCCCTCGAGGATTTCGCCCGAATTAATCGATTCTAGCGTTGATAAAACGAAAAGTGGCTCGATCGTGGTTTAGGGCGCTCGACGAGCGCCCCGGGAGTCTTAAACACGATATTTATCTACCGACTCGATAAACGCCCGAGGTATACAGTTAAGGGGCCTAAGACTACTCGGGTGTATATCGAGCTAGTTTAAAACTACCCTTAACGGGAGTTAAATTAAAGATACGTTATTAACTTTGACCTTTATTTATAACCCCTATTTATAGCCTAGGCTCTATTTTATTCATAGTTATAACTTTATTCTATTTATAGTTATAGCGTATTCTATTTATAACTATAGTATATTCTATTTATAATTATATTCCTATCGTTATTATATCTCTATAATTATTACTATTATACCTCTAAACCCCTAGTATATATTTTAATATATAGTTTATATATTACCCCCGCGAGGATTTCGCTTAAATCGATCGATTCCGGGTATTAAAATTTACTAGCGTTAGAGGTCGTTCCGGGGGGTCGCTATCGTCGATAAAGACAATTATGAAATATTAAGATTTTTGAAAATTTTAGGTAGTAAATTACGTGATTTTCTAAAGTTAGGGCCTTTGAAGTTTTGGGTTTAAATTACGTTTATAGGGAGCCCGACGTTTATCTTATAACGACTTTAAGCGCCCGTCGCCGCTCGGGTACCCCGAGTTTATCTCGGGCGCCCGAGGTAATTTACCTAATAACCCCGAGCCGTTAGAGCCGATTTTCGATTTACCGACGAGGAATTAAAATTTACTAGCGTTAAAAGTAATTTTAAGAGATCGCTACCGTCGATAAAAATAATTATAGAATATTAAGATTTTTTAAAATTTTAGGTTTTAAATTATATAATTTATTATAGTTAAGACCTTTAAAGTTTTAGATTTAAATTATATTTATAAAGAAACTCGATATTTATTTTATAATAATTTTAAATACCCGTCGAGTACTTATCGAGCGCTAAATCGCTCGACGGGTACTCGGTAAATATTTAATATATACTCGAGGCCGCTTAAATACTTTAAGTTTACCTCGAGTATTTAAAGTAATTTATATTTAAACTTTAAACCGCTAGAGCCGGTTTTCGATTTACCGACGAAATATTTCCCTCTTTAAGAGATTCGCTCCCGGAGTTCTATAATAATTATTCGAGAAAAATCTTTAAACCTAATAAGAAAAATAAGAGAAAAAATAATTTATAGAATTTGTTTTCTAGTATAAAGATAGCCGAAAAGAGATAATTTAATAATTATTCTAAATAGCGCGAGAACCGCGTAAAATCTTAATTTTGAATAATTTAATTAAATACTAGTAATTCTCGCGCCTAAAGAAAAAACGTGTTATTAAGGATTTTTATCGAATTACGATATCTCTACTAGAATTTTAATATAAATACTTTTCTAGTTTTCTCTACTTTTTATTACGATCGTTTCTTCTATTAAATAAATCTTTATAAAATTATAAATATAAATAAGGCCTAGAGCCTACTCTTTACTTTTATTTTATTTACTCTTTTATTTCTATAAATAAAGTAGGACTTTATTTATATTATTTACCCGCGTCGTTATTTTCTTTTAATTTAATAATTATTTAATAATTGACCCTAAAAGTATTTTAATCTACGATCGCTTTTTATAGTACTATACTCGTTTAGTAATTATTTATCGTTTAGATTTAATAATATAGAACGAGTATAGTATAAAAAGAGTAGGCTACTCTCTAGTTTTTATTCTATATAATATATATAACTCGTCGTAAAAAGAAAGATTATATTAAAGATTATTAATAATATAAAGAAGATCCTAGTATCGATATTAAAAAAATAGAAGAGATATTTCGTCTTGTATCGAAGTTAGGATTATTATTATTAATTATATCGTTATTTAGATTTTATAGCGAATATAAATATAATAATAAAACTTTTTTTATAAATATATAAATACTAGACTTTAAAATATTTTAGAAATAAACGATAAATTATTATAATAAAATCGGCGTAACTTTAAATATAAAGAATTACTAGCGGATTTTAAGAATATTTCCCCTTGATAAAATTAATCGAGACTTCGATCTACGCGAGAGAAGAGATATATATAATACAAAATATTAATTTTTGTAAATTTACTAATATATTAATTTATTTCGCGACGAGTATAGCCTCTATACTATATTTAAAAAGAAATAAGTTATTACTTTTCATAATATCTATTTTCTCTTTTTTATATACTAGATACTCGATAATTTAATATTTAAGAATTTACTACTAGTTTATTTACGACTACTTTTTTAAATTATCGATTATATTTATTATTTAGTACTCGAGTTCAACTCGACGAGTCTAATAGTATAAACGTATTTATAAATTATATAACGATCGCTAGTATTTAAGGGGGTAGAAATGAAGTGATAGAAAATATTAAAATTAACGAAAATAATTGTATAAAGAGTAGTTATAATAACGATATTATAATTATTAAATTATAGTACCTAGGGTATTTATAGTAATATAAAAGTAAATATAAAGTCTTAATAGGAAAATAACCTCTATATTTAAATAATAGAATTAATTTCTAAAGAGTTAGAGTAAGGGCTCCGAGCCTCTTATTTCTAAAGAAAACTCTAAAGTATCGGAAACTATAATATAATACTATAATATAAATAGCGTAACTACGCCGTATACTCCTTTTATAGGATTTATATATTACGTTTAATAACTACTATAAAACTGGTTTTAATATAATATAATAATTATCTCTCCTTCTAAAGATTTCGCCCTCAAAACTAGTATATATTAATTCTACGCTTTATTATTAATAGGGTTCTAGTAATATCGGCGGCGGAGTAAATTATTCTACCCTATTATTTAGAAAGAACTCTAATTATAGGAGTAAATATATATAAATAACGGTCTTAGCGTAGGTATAAAGTCTATTTATTTTTGAATTTTTCTTCTTCTATAATACCCTATTATCTTCTATATATATAAACTCCTATATATTACTATCGATAATTATATTATATTTAGACTTTTATTAATTTATAATAATCTCGGCCGTATCTTTAATCTCTTTTCTTCGAGATTATAAATTTTATTTATATATTCCGTAGGCAAGATTAGAGTTAATATATTATAATTTAATTAAATCTTTCCTTTCTTTTTTTAAATTCTTTTCTTTAATTTTATAATTATTAAAATAAATAAAATAGATTATTCTATCTTTAAATAAGATATTTATTTATATTTTAGAAGAATTAGTATTATCGTAATATTTATTTTATTTTTAAATTATTAGTTTTATACTTTACTTTACTAGCGATATATATATAGTTTAATTATTTTAATATTTAGTATATTAGTTTAATCTCTACGATATATAATATAATAATAGTATTTAGATATTTAATATATCTTTAATTCTCGCTCCCTATAAAATAACCGCCCGCTCCGCTTTTATTTTTTATTTATTTATATTTATTTATTTTTATTACTCTAAGCGGATAAACCTAGATAACTATATTCTATATAATAAGATATTATATATAAAGTATATTTATTACGTAAAGAATAAGTATTTATATAATTGTATATATCGTTTATATTCCGAAATTAAATTATATTAACGTATTTAGATTCCTTTTAAATTTTATACTTTTATGAATTTTTTTTCTTAGTTATTTAGAACGTTAAGGCCCTAATAAATATCTTCGTTAATATATCGTTAGGTATATAAAAGATATCGTAGTTTTTCTTTAAAAAATTTAATCTAAAAGTAGCGATATTAAAAAGAAGAAAGATATATTATAATTAATATCTCGATTTATTATAAATATCGAGGGTATAAATAATACCTTTTATATTTTAGTAAATTAATATAGTTTAGATATAATCTATATATTAATAACTTTTTAGGGAGGAATTTTTACCTAGGATATAAATATACCCCAAAGTAAAATTATATAATATTAATTTAATAATCTATTTAGTTTAACGGACGAAGATAAAACCGATAATAAAGACGAAGTTAAATATAAGGCTCGTATATATAATATATAAAACCTCTCTAAATATAACTCTCCTCTCGATTTTAATCTCGCTACCGATTAATTTAATAAATTTATTCTTTATAATCGTTTTATTATTAATCCTACCCTTCTTTTTAATAATATATAACGAGTTATAATATCTAGAAATAAAGTTTTTTTAATTAAAGATATTATTACTCGTTCCGATTCTTTTAAACCTCGCCTTTAATACGACGGTATAAAGAATATAAATCGTTATATATTAAATAAATTAATATCTTCTTATAAGATTTTTAAAGAAGAAGTAAAAGATAAGATTAATAATCCTAATCTTAATTTTATTTTTTATTTTAATTTTTTAGTTTAACTTCTCGGCCGCGTTTTTATTTATAAATAACCGAGTTTTAAAATTAAGAAAACTAGCCGCTTTAGATATAAACCTACCTACGAGCGCTACGCTAGTTGTAGAAATATATCTCGCTCGAAGTTTATTAATAAAAAGTAGCTAGTAGTAGTTAATAATTAATAATACTTTCTTTTCCTACTTTTTATTTTCTATATTTTTTCTATTTATATACTCTCCTCGAATATTTCTTATAGTTCTAGCGTATTATCTAAAATATCTATATTAATTTATTTATTAAAGGTCTTTAATTATCCTAGTTATTTTATAAAATAAAGTACCTCACTCTTTATTTTCTTCTTTTTTAGTACATTTTTTCTTTCTTATTCGTTTATATTATTTATTAATTCCGATAAAGATATATTAGGAATTAAGATATTACTCTATTATTAATAATACGACTCTAGAAGCGATATATAGAAAATATTATAGATTCGATAGTTAGTTAGTAATACTAGGTAGTATATTTATATTTCGATAATATCTAAAATCTTAAATAATTTAATTACTTTATAAGAGAGTTTTTTATTTAGTTATTTTTATATTAAATTTTTAGTTAATAATAATATAAGATTATTTATATTAAATAATTTCGGTTTATATCGTTTATTATAGTTATGTTTTTATATCTCGACCGCGATAATTTAAGCTTTTATTAAATATTCTCTTAAAGTATTAAATTTTTTAATTCTTTTTTATACCGATAATATTTCTCTCTCGTATATCTCGCCCTCGAGATACGGTTCAAAAGATAGATTATAACTATATATAACTATAAATAATATCTATTTTATTATCGTATACCGCGTATTATAATAATCTTATAATAATACTACTAGTTAATAATATAGAGCTACTTACTAAAGAAACTAAATTATAACTCGAATTATTTATTTAAAAAATAGAAATATTAAATAATAAACTAGAACTAGTTCCTTTATTAAAAGTTAGTAGGAATCGGGATAAAATTAATTATCGCGAACTCTATAATACTAAATAATATACTAAATATAGATTTATATTAAAAGTTAGTAAAGTTAAACTAGATAATATTCCTACCGTCTCGTTAATTATATAAGAAGTACTAAATAGACTCGATAAAGAGAAATAGTATATAGTATTTACCGAAGAGTTAAATAACCTTATAAATAATAGAGTTTAGGATCTCGTTCCAGTACCGCTCGATAAGAAAGTACTATTAAGACGGTAAATATTAATAATTAAACTAAATTTAATAAAAGTATTTAATTAGTATAAAACCCGTTAAATTACTAAAAGATTTAAATAAATCGAGGGTTTTAATTACTATAAAATCTTTTTATTAATAGCGAAGTCTTTAAACTAGCGAATCCTACTAGTATTAAAGATTAAATATAACTAGGAAATAAAATATCCAAATATAGTTTTAGTATTCCTAGAAGTCCTATTATAAAAGGAGGTTTATATCGAATAACTATATAAATATATTAATAGAGATCGTAATATTATTTATTTATTAAAACGTACTTTATATAGTTTTAAATAATTACTTTATAAATAATATAATACTTTACTATCGGTAAATTTTAAAAGTAAATATTAATATATTTTAAATATTATTAACTTTATTAGAAAGCCGTTTACGAGTTTATATTAAAACTCTATATTAAATACCGACCTAAGGTTTAGTAGGATTAGTAAATTAGGGGTCCGGGTAGGGTCTTATTAATAAATAGTATTTATTATTAATAGGTTCAGTAACTCGATAAATTATTAATAATTTAAATATTAGACGAATAGGCTCATTATATACCCTATAGTATACGTATTTGAATGCGCATTAGTATACGTTATAGTATAGGTCATAGTATAGATTATAATATACTCTATAGTATACGAATAGTATATATAAAGGTATTTTAAATAGTATATAATATACGCCCCCTATAGTAGTTTTTAAAATATTAGACGAAAGCCCCCCATAGTATACGCACTTATAGTATACACTAAGGTATACGTCATGATATACGAAATAGTATAGTATTTATATATATATACTCTCTAGATATATCTAGGTAACGCCCCCGCGAGAATTTTCGTTAAAATTTATAATTCCGGGCCCGGTAGGTCGCTAGCGTTAATAATTATCATTAAGAGTCGCTAGCGTTAATAATAATAATTATAGAACTTTATTTATTTTAGCCCTATAATAGGGCTAAGCTACTATTAATATATTAATAATATATATAAATTACTAAAATTACTAATCCGGCTAAAATTAACCTAGAGTTATTAAATTTATTAAAAGTAATTTACCTAGACCTCTAATTTATTAAATTTATTAATAGGACGCTAGTAGCTCTATTCGTAAATTAGGGCTACTAATAATATCCTATTAATAACTTTTATTTAGAAAAGTTATTAATAGGATACTACTAGCTCTATCCGCGCGGGCGGTAATTTAGGTTTTAATAAAAAATTTTGAGATTTACCGATAACGTACCTTCTTCGAGTAAATAAATATAAATATTTTAATAAAAACTATTTAGTATTCGTTTATAAAAATAGAATAATTATTACTATTTATATTAATGATATTTTTATTCTCGTTTTTAATAAGGCTAGTACTAGTTTATTAAAATAATAACTAGATAAATACTTTAGAATAAAATATTTAAATAAAATCTTATAGTATCTAGATATAAAGATTATTCGCGACCGCCCTAACTATATTATTTATATTAATTAAGTTAGTTTCGCTAAGTAATTACTCGAGTAAATCGATATATTAGAATACTACCCTATAGTAACTTTTATAAATTAGGGTAATAATATATAGAAGGTTCTCGACGGTTATAAAGCCGATAAAAAAGAGATTAAAATATATAAATCTTTAATAAGAGTACTATAATAATTAATAATTATAACTAGGCTAGATCTAGTATTTACCGTTAATAAATATAGTCGTTATATTATAAAATCTACTAGTATTTATTTTAATACTATAAAGCGAATTTATAAATATTTAATTAGTACTTTAAGCCTAGGATTATACTATAAATCGAATATTTATAATACTAGTTTTAACCCTAAAAGTAAATTAGTACTTTAGATTAATAATTTATAAACCGACTATAAAGATACTAGTCGTAATATATTAAATTATATATTATAGTTTTAAAATAAATTTATTATTTAATTATTTAAATAGTAAACCTTATATACTCTATCGACCTTTAGAATATATATTTAATTATAAATAATAATAGAGGTTAAATAGTTAATTATTATCTATAATATTACTATTATTATATATTTAGTACGTAAAGCTAGTTTATTAAATAATACTAAATTTAACTAAATTAAATTATAGTAGAGATTCTACCCAAATACTAATACTCCTATTTAGAAGCGACGACGTTATATATTAATAATAGTACTAGTTTATTAAATAATACTCTCTATAGCTAGTCTTAGTATAGCCGGTATATAGGCGAACTTATTAGAGCCTACCGGCTTCGTTATATAATTAATAATTATAACTAATATATTAATATAAATAATTTCTAATTTATATATTTCCGATACTAATTACCTTATAAAATAATAATAGTTCCGAATATATTTAATACGCGAGTAGTTTACCGGGTTTAATACTATCTTAATAATTAACTAGTTATTAATATTAAAGTAAATAGGGTTAAAGTTATTATTATTATATCCTAACTCCCCAAGGAGTAAATTAAGAAATAATAACTCTTTAATAATATTAATTTAAACTATATCCTTAGCTTTAGTAATTAATAAAGTATATAGAGTTTACTATTTAAATAACTAAATAATAAATTTATTCTATAACTATAATATATAGTTTAATATAGTATAATTAATATCTTTATAATCGGCCTATAAATTATTAATCTAGAGTATTAATTTACTTTTAGAGTTAAGATTAGTATTATAGATATTCGGTTTATATCGTAATCCTAGGTTTATAGTACTAATTAAATATTTATAAATTCGCTTTATAATATTAAAATAAATACTAATAGGGTTTATAGTATAACGATTATATTTATTAATAATAAATACTAGATCGGGCCTAGTTATAGTTACTAACTATTATAGTACTCCTATTAAGGATCTATATACTTTAGTCTCTTCTTTATCGACTTTATAACTATTAAGAGTTTTCTATATATCGTTACCCTAACTTATAGAGGTTACTATCGGGTAATACTCAAATATATTAATTTACTCGAGTAATTACTTAGTAAAACTAGCCTAGTTAACGTAGATAATATAATTAAAACGATCGCGAATAATCTTTATATCTAGATACTATGAGATTTTACCTAAATACTTTATTCTAAAGTATTTATCTAGCTATTACTTCAATAAGCTAGTACTAGATTTAGTAGGTATAAGAATAAAAATATCGTCGATATAAATAACTACTATTATTTCATTTTTATAAATAAATATTAAATAGTCTTTGTCGAGACACTTATATTCATTTACCTAGAAGAAGGTATAAAGAGTATTATACTATTCACGGGGTAATTATTTAAGGCTATATAAAATATACTTTAATAAATAAATAATATTACGATCCCTACTAATATATTTATAAAATTATTCGATATAGACTTTCTTTTATAATAGAGTTTCTAGGAAGACTAATATTATATCCGAATATTTTATTTCCTAGTCGTATTTAGCCTCTAATACTAGAAGAATATACTAGCTTAAAGACTTTATTATTAATACAAAGATTTTATAGTAATTAAAATCTTTAGTTTATTTATAACCCTTAATAACCTAACGGGTCTTATATTAATTAAATACTTTTATTAAATTTAGTTTAATAGTAAATACCTATTTATTAAATAATACTTTCTTACTTAGCGGTACCGGAACTAGCTCCTATATATTATTATTTATAAAGTTATTTAACTCTTCGGTAAATACTATATATTATTTATCTTTATTAAATTTATTTAGTACTTCTTATACTCTTAACGGAATAATAGGAATATTATCTAGTTTAGTCTTACTAGTTTTTAATATAAATCCGCGCTTAATATATTACCTAGTATTATAGAGTTCGCGGTAGTTAACTCTATCTTTATTCCTATTAGTTTTTAACTACGGAACTAGTTCTTTAAAATTATCGTCTAATATTTCTACTTTAGTATTTAGTTATATTTTAGTTTTTTAGGAAGATACTTCAGCCTCGTTAAATACCGGTATAATTATAGAGTTATTAATAATAGTTTTACCGGTGAGGTTATTCCCGTTTATAAACTATACTAGTATTTAATTATTATTAACACTATCTTTAGAAAAGAAATACTAAGTATTATTACTATATATTTTACCCCCTAATTCTTTATTAATAATAATATCGTTAAATTTTATTTATAAGGCGCGAAAGACTTATTTCTTCTTAAAGTCCTATAGATAGTATTAATTTAATTCTTTATAACCGAGGAATTTATATTTTCTACTCTTATTATCAAGCTTTCTAAATACTAGATTAGTATTATATATATAGGTAACATAGCCGAAAATATATATATAGTCGAGTCGGGGTTTCAAGTTATACTAGGTTTTAAATAAAATTATTCTATTAAATACTTTAATAGGCGAGCGATTTTTATAATAAACTATAAAATATAAAGCTTCGCTCTATAAATATTAAAATAATCCGGTATTATTTAGAATACTCTTTACTCTTTCGAATAAAGTGCGAAAGGTATATTTAGTAACCGGATTTTAACTTAAATTATATAGAGTAAATAACTCTTATTAAATTCCACGTTCTTTTAGAAAATCCTGAACTTTATAACTAGTATAGATATTTTTATTATCGGTGTTGAGTCGTTTTACTAGGTAACTCTAAGTTAATATCTAATTAATACGATATTTAATAGACACCGGTGCGTCGGATTTCCACTTTAGTATATCGATAAACGTTATATTAATAGTATTATTCATAAAGGATACCGCGTAAATATATTTATTAATTATATACTTAATTTTCCTACCCCCTGCGAGATTAGAATATAAAAGTATACTCTTTATTATCTCACGTTTTATAAAGTCCTAGCGTGGAGGTTAATAAAATAATTCCTTAATTTATTTCTTTATTATATATAGTTTATATAGTTTATAAACTAGAATCAACTTTTAAAGTTAATTTATTTTATTAATATTAATTCCTTTACTTATAGTAACTAACTTCTTTATATTCTATATATTTAAATATACTAGTCGTTAATATTATTTATCCTAGGAATAATAATTTACCGGGAGGTTATATAACGATTTTAGTATATATAATATCTTCGAATACTTTAGATCTAGTAAATAACTAGTATTAACACGTGTACTAGATAGAACTTTCTTATCGTTAGAGTCTATAATATTAAAATAGTTATTAGCGATAGTCGCTATATACCCCTTCTATTCGAGAGTAGCGATTAAGAGTAGATTATAGTCTATATTAAATATATAGTATATATTAATAACAATAATTTCACCTAACTTATTATTAATAATTATCGGATAACGAACCGATCTAGTATTTTCTACACGAAGACTTTAGTTATTAATTCTATATAGGGAATTATAATACGGTTTATAAATAGTAAATTTAATTCTATCCTATAATATATATATATTAAAGGCGGTATCTATATAGATTATATCCTCTTTAATATTATATTTAATAATAGTATTAATAGACTTCTATTTAGTCGTAAATAATTGAATATATATACTTCTAGAATTATTATTATTATTATTATCCTAGTTTTATACTATAGTTTTATTCGACTTCTTCTAGTCAAGTTTTTCTTTTATAAAGTATTCTTTACCGGAATATAGTTTCTAGTCTTTAGAGCGAAGGTGAGGATTAAAGTAGAAATATTTCTTCTTTCTATAACGACCGAAGTAGTAATGACTATATTTAATATACTCTTTATCCTTATTATCCTTTTTATTACTATTATTAATAATAGGTTTTCCTTTACTAGGTTTATTTTATTTATTAAATCGAGTCGTAAAAATATACTAATTTTCTTCCTTATCTCTAGTTATCCGATTATATTAATCGAGAGTAACGGTTATATTATAAATACTAAATTCTTACTTCTCTTTAATATTTTGAATTATATTAAATAATAGAGCCGATAAACTCTCCTCGAGCCTTATTCGAAAAAATATATTAAGTATCTATTTAAATAGTAGTAACCCTATTTTAAATAAGATTTAATATACTACCTTAATTAATAAAATATAAATCTTAATAGTAGTATATTTCGACGAGTCGGCTTTTAAGATTTTAAATATTATTTTATCTCTAATACCTAGATTACTCTCACTATATAACTTTATAAATATAATTTATTAATTAACTATTATCTCGATACCTTCTATATATTTCTATGGGCCTTCTTTAATATAGAATATTATTTTAATTATAACCCTAGTATTCTTTCTATCCTAGGTCTTTACCGACTTTTATTATTCTTTTAACTCTTTTTTATAGTCCTCCTTTTCTTCTTTAATAGGGGCTTTTACTATTTAAATAACTAGTTAATTAATTAGATTACGTAATTCTAATTAATTAATAAACTCTATAGGAGTAATAAGTCGAAACTTCAAACCTAATATAATTTAATTAATATTATCGAGGATATATTTACCTATTATTTCGCGTTTAAATTTAGGCTAGTTCTTCGGCCTATTTAATTTCTTAATTTTAAACTCCTAGTAATCCGTTATAATTACTATTATTATTATTAAATAAAATAGAATCTAGAGGGAGTAGATTTAGAGATAATCTATCGAGGTAGGCTAAAATCGATATATATATAATTTAACTACTTCTTTAAACGTGTTTATTAAAGGGTAGTAAATACTAAACCTAGATTTATAACTCTTTAAAATACACGTTTAATTATAGATAATAATAGAGGTTAAATAGTTGATTATTATCTATAGTATTACTATTATTATATATTTAGTATATACGACTAGTTTACTAAATAATATTAAATTTAATTAAATTAAACTATAGTAGAGATTCTACCCAAATACTAACATCGACTATTAAAGATAAATATATAGTTTAAATTAATATTATTAAAGAGTTATTATTCTTTAGCCTACTCCTTAAAGAGTTAAAATATAATAATAATAACTTTAACCCTATTTACTTTAATATTAATAATTAGTTAATTATTAAGATAGTATTAAACCCGGTAAACTACTCGCGTACTAAATATATTCGGAACTACTACTATTTTGTGAGGTAATTAGTATCGGAAACGTATAAGTTAAAGATTATTTATATTATAAATACGTCGGTTATAATTATTAATTATATAATGAAGCCGGTAGGCCCTAATAAGTTCGTTTATATACCGGCTATATTAGGACTAGCTATAAAGAGTATTATTAATAAACTAGTACTATTATTAATATATAACGTCGTCGCTTCTGAATGAGAGTGTTAATATTTGGGCAGAATCTCTACTACAGTCTAACTTAGTTAGGCTTAGCGTTACTTAATAAGCCAGCCTTACGCACCAAGTATATAACAACAGCAACACCATAGATAATAATCAACTATTCAACCTCCACCACTGTCTATAATTAGACTTGCATTCCAAAGGCTAGCAAGAGTATTGAGAGCGGTCAGGTTGGGAGATCGCTTTCATGGACAGATCGCCTGTTTCTAAGTCCTCTAGAGATTTTCAACTACATCCGAGTCACTTTTTGGTTGTACGGCAAACGCTCTTAAATGTCTCGACCAATCCCGGAACATCGACCACTTTTGTAATAGCCGCACCAGCAATACCCGCGACTTGGATACCACCCATAGCCGCTCCGCCGATGGCCGCACTCTGACACTAAGCGAAGAGGCTGCCAGCCTCGACAGCTCCAATCGACGCTTGCCAAGCTGCAGCAGCAGAGCCGGCCACTGGTCCTGCCGCAGTGAACCCAACGGCGCCAAGTACTGGCACCGCCAAGAATGATACAGCAGAAAGAGCAAGGCCCACTACTTGAATGCCAGTGCGGACTGGATGGGCTTTAGCGTAGTTTCTGATCGCCTGTAGAATGTTGACATCTTGCGCTTGAACTATAAGAAATCAGTAAATATTGATTAATATAAATGCCACAACAGACCTCGTTTATTCAACTCCTGCGAGAATTCCTCACTCCAACCTGAGTAAATAATCAAGGAGTTGGGCAAACAAATAGCGTCATCAGGAAAAACCGCATTACTGAAGCGATGTTGCACTTCGTCCTCGGTTAATTTCTCGAAAGGCTTCGTGCCAGATAAGATCTCGTAAAGAAGGCTAGCCATTGCGAATCTCTCGGCTCTTCTGACCTTTTCGTGATGATCAAGTTCACGTATGGTGCCTGGCGGTATCTGGAATCGGGCGGGATAAACCTCACCTTCTGGTGCTGACGTTGGGGAGGGGCTTGACAGATCCGTCTAATCTGCAAAGGAAATCCCACGGCCGGACGGAGTTGTGGATGACCCCAAAATACTTCACTACCTCACGCGCCCAATGTGTTCGTATCTCGATCCCCACCTCAGGGCAGTCCTTTAGATCGAAGACGGTAGAGTTTCCTGGCTGTTCAGTGTCTGCATCGTAATCCTCAGCCTTGTTCACCCGGATTCGACAAGTAAGCTGTGCGGGTGCCATCTCTCTCGTAACAGTTCAAAGGTCATCCACTAGATAGCTTGAAAATGGTTCAGGTGCTGAGGTCAATCAGATGGTGCGCGGCTTAGCAAAGCTTTATACCTCGGAGCGGGGTAAATGCAGAGCCATCCTGGAACTAGTAGAAGAGAACATAGATCATGTGACCTAGCATAGATGTTCTGATTAATTGGTTGATTGATCAACTCGAACCGCCGAACGCTGACTAATCTGCTCTTGGCCAAATGGGCGATGTGGATTGGCGGGTCTAGAAAGAACCATACAGAAGAGGTGCGCAATCTCCGATCGGGAAGATGTACTTGACTCCTATAATTTGGACCGACCATCAAATTGCTAGAACCACCGGCAGCATCGCTGCTACCTCCAGGGGATTCGTCATCACCACTCATCACCATCTCGCGTCAACTAAATATTCTGTCTCCAAAGCCATTTTTCGAACCTTTCGTCTCCCAATCCCTTCGGAACTTTCGTCTCATTCTGTCTCCACTGCTTCGACGTCCCAAACAACCGATGGCTTTTCGGATTTTCTGCCAGGAGCCTTATCTGCAAGGTCCCCGGACTGCCCTCCCCCTCGTAACATAACCTCGCAGCATATGCTCTTCCGGCAAAGACTTTTGCCCTCGCCTGGTCTCCGTGCGCTATAACGGTCTGGAATGCATCGTAGTGTGCCCTTGGAAGCCTAGCATCCGAGATTTGCTCGGCCTCTAGTAGCAGCATGAGTATATGTACTTTTTGGAGATATTGTTGAGGATGCAGTATGAGATGTGCGCAGTTACCGATGACTTCGTCAAGATGCTGGATCTCGTCCAGTCTGTCGTCGCTAAGCACGCGCTCGGTTGCTGGGAGGCTGCAAGGGCTGTATGTACAATCGAAGCCGAAATTATTCTGGAGGTGCCCGCGTCGAGATTTGAAAGGGCCGGTATGCCAATATGAGATTGTTATTTCCTCGCCCTGAGCGATCTCCCTGACAGTATGTATCGTTTCTTCGCCAATGCTCGCGTTCCACGTCTATTGGCAATTCGGGAGGCAAGCGTGATTGAGGCCTGTAAAAAGAGTCCACTCTCTGTTGCATCAGGGCCTAATGGGATGGCATTGGTTTTGACAATGCCCAGGAAGGGGGCCAAGGAGCCTCGAAAGTTGTTGTGAAGGCTGAGGAAGGCTCGTCGATTGTGTTCTGAAACTTGTTTGAGTTCATTGGCGATCCGCTGATTTATGAGATCAAGGTTGTATCCTCTCCCCGAGATTGTGAAGATGGGCTTTTCCGATAGGATGCGAGTGCCCTTTGGAAAGGTTTGAGTTGCGATGAGTCCTTGGCCTTCCTTTGGTATTGATCTCACGACATATGGGGTGAGAAGTGCAGTAATCTCTGCAAACCCTAGATTATCCGTGGGGGAACTATTTAACGTGGGGCCATCGATCAAGAGAGTTGAGGTTGTACATGTTCCAGGAGGCTGTCGGGATGGTAAAAAAGAGTAATACGGAAGATTGGCAGACCGACCGGGTCGTTATAGCTTCCAATGGACTCATTGACTGCGTCCCATTCATAAAGTCCATAATTATCGTAAAGTTCGTGCAAAAATTGCACCTACTGGCCAAAGATCTCTCGAGCTACACGGTAAAACCGACGGATATAGGGCTCTGCAGCTGCGGTTATAGGTCCGCTGACCTTAGAGCTGAAGCGGAGGAATTTGTGGCCCTCAAGGGGCAATTGCGAATGCTCCCCAACTTGGAAGTTAATGATACGAGGCTGCACTTGGAGCACAGGGTCTTTATTATACACTTCCTTGACTTCGTCGATGAAGGCCAGCCACCGATTTTTGTCACTGTCCGACTCGGTAAGACGTGACACCATATCAAACCCGCAATCATAGCCCATAATGAAGAGGTAATGTCGGATAGGAGCAATCAAAGAATTCGTTTCCTCACAAGATATGAGACGATCTATGAAACGAGGCGTCAGAAATCAACGTCTTTAGGGTTCTCCGAGAGCCATATTATTTAGAAGATTGCGAGAAGCTCAAGTTAAGCGTTAACAGTGCGCTCGGTCGGAAGGTTAGCTGGCAAGTGTTGATTGGCTGCAGTCTGCCAGGAGCACCAGTGTGACCAGTCATAAGATGTTCCCCACAGACTCGTTATCTTTAGTGACCGGTCACCCCACAGATCATTCCCGCTCTAGTAAGGCTGACGTCTGCCTGCACCATCCCTTATATACCAAATATCTTCCTATTTTCCTGTCTCCCCACTGGCTTCACACTATGGTAAGCGGGTTAGGGGTAAGACACAAGTAAATGTAAACCTAAATTGGCTTATATTGCGTTCTTACTCAGGCCTTGCTGGCTTTAATTCTTCCCGCAGAGATGTCGTCGAGCTTGGAAAGCGAGGAAACATCCTTACAGTCCGTCCGCCGTAATCAAAGCGGCGGCAGAGAGCTAATACCAGACAGTGATCTTCACCGCTCCATTATGACTGTCTACGTCAGCCCAGAACGATATCCATTTTATTTCCATAAAGGCCGGCTTTGTCAGCATTCATCCTTCTTTGAAAAGGCATTTTATGGCTCCTTTAAGGAGGCAACCCCTGGGAGCATGTACATGGAGGAAGACGGCGTTGATGAGTTCAAGTTGTTCGAAGAATGGCTTTATACGGACGAATTCAGCTATCCTAAAGACTCCGATAACCCGAGCCTCCTCTTAGTGAAGGTGTTTTGCTTCGTAGAGAAAGTCGAGATCGCGAACCTTTAGAATGCTGCGCTGGATGCTATTCGTGATCGAGCCACAGAGTAATATGTCTCTCTACCAACTCCAAATACCACCTACGAAATATACGCGAAACCGTAAACCCTTTGGGGGTCTGCCCAGCGACTAATTCTCGACCTCTTACAAGAGGAAGCAATGACGAAAAGGCCAGCACATAAGGAACCGGTCACTAAGTATCTCCCTCCGGCTACTGCTAGCGCCATCCCCTACGTATACCAAAATACCCCAGAGCGTTCGCCTCTCAGGAAGCTGCTGACTGATATTTTCGCCTACGACGTAAAGCCCGAAGCGTTGTTCGAGGACATCCTGTCGTTCCCCGCTGAGTTCATTAGTGATGTCCTCCTTATCACCATGAAGCGACTAACTTTCAGACTCAAGGCGGAGGACGTAGACTTTGACAAGAACGCCGACAAGTATCACGTTCACGATGCATCGAGCACACGCAATGATCGAAAACAACGAACCTCCGGAGACGTGAAGGTGAGAGGGACAAAATCCGACTTCCATTCGCGTGACGGACCAGCTGCAGAAGCTGCCGATCCAGAGCCTGAGCCGCCTACTAAAGCTGCCGCTGTTGACGAGGATGATACGTGGGGTTTTGGGGGGTTTGGAGGGTTTGGAGGGTCTGCCAAATCTATAAGTGGTAAAGGGAAGAAGAAAGGAATGAAAAGAAGCGTATAATACGGAATGTCTGTTCAAGGCATGAAAGTCTTGTCATGTGTTCGAGTAGTGATAGCTTTCGAGATTCCTCCCCTCATAAAGTGCACGTAGAATGCCGTCTTTGGAGATAGTGATATATTCAGCGATCTTATCCGGCGTCCAAGCTGCAGACAGGCTTGCCAGATGACATTTCCAGGCTAGCTTTCATTGTCGGCGTAATGCTCTCTCCTGCCTCTTCCCCTGATACATCTTCACCATGTCATTGTCCCTTGCTCAATCGGCGAGCCCACTGGTTTCAATTTCCTTGCAAGTTGCCATGATTTGGGTTCTGTTTGGGTAAGGCGAATGCGGGTGAAGCAGCCGCAGAGTTCTAACATATTAGCTCTTTCGCGTTGCCCTCCTGTCTTGTGTCGTAATCTGGGATTGTCGCAATCCAATGGGTCATCAATAGGTATAGCAATGTGATACTCGTTATGGTCGCCGCAGCGCTCGTAGAAGCTTCAGACAACGGTTTCAGAAGAGTATCACCTGGCGTAGGATCGGTCGAAGAAGTAGGTGTTTACGTTCCATTTGAATGATGGTTAGCAAGCCGATTAAAATTCGTCGCGACGGTGTGGATTATCGTGCATATACGCAGGCTTGGAATTAGAAGCGTATGATAAAGTTAATTAATAGAACCCGAAAGCGATCCGGGTTAGTATACCGATCTCACTGGACGTTGAAGGCGTAATATAGGTCATGTTTAACTTTGAAGCGCGCGGGTCGCTCTGGGCGGGAGATACAATACTTTAAGGACGACAGGGGGTTTTTCGTAAGTCTTTACATAGTAGCCCAAGAGTCTATAGTATAAGTAATAATATCATAAGGCTTATCTTTTAAAATAGGTATAGGTAATCCTATAGACGTGAAAAGCTTTCTTAATAAAAAGTTTATATCGTTATAATAACTACGCACGGAAATAATCTCGAAATACTTTCCTCTCCAAGATATCCTAAGAGTTCGGGATATTCCGTAGGGCCGACGCTAGCCGGATTTAAACTAGAGGTATATCCTCGATACCGAATATAAATATTAGTTATAAGTTATTTAGGTAAAAAGAATATCTAGATAACTACCGGTTTAAAATCTTATATAATAAATATCTCGTCAAATAATAATCCTATAGATATAATTATTAATTATAAATAGTCTAGAGAGTTATAATAATGAATTTCTTTTTTTAATAAAGACTATTTATAGTAAAAGTCTTTTAAAATACTTAATAGTTAAGAAAATAAAGTGATATATTTATTACCTAAATAAAATCCTTTTAAAAGGGTTTTGAAAAAGAGATACTTTAGAAATCTTTATTAATATATATAATATTTCTTAAATAAACTACCTATATAAAAAGTATATAGTAACTATATTAGGAAATAGAATCGTATTATCTAAAATAGGCGTTTATTCCTCGAGTATTTACTTTAATATTTAATAACGTAATTAAGGAGTTAAAGTTCTATAAATACTTATTAAATAACCTCACGGATTTAACGCTACTACTACTTCGCCGATTATATTAATAAATCTCTATTTAACTACTATATCGGTAAAGCGGTAAACTAGTATTCTACCGAAAAAGGCGGAAAAGGCGCGTAGATCTATTCAGTTTATATACTAGCTCTAGAGATCGATTTAATACCTACTTTCGTCTAAAGTATCTAAATACGCATTTAGTACCTCGACTCATTTTGAATAATTTTGAATAAATTAGAATAAGCTAGTCTAAATAGTATAAATAGATAATTAAATATATATAACTATAAATGAATTATATAGTCTATAATACCGCGCTAGCTTAGGGGGTATTACGCGCGTATATAATTTTCATAAATCGATGTAATTTAAAATCGAAATTAGACTAGTATAATTATAGCGCTCTATATAGTCTTAGCGAGCTACCCGGCGCTAGTAGAAAATCACGGATTTAAAATCTTAAATCCGAAGTTACTATTTTTAGGATTTTTTAATTTTTATTAAAAAATAAAATAAATTTTTTTTTATTTTTTTAAACGTTCTCTTTTCGTTATTTTTCCGCTAAAAGTTAGGAAAATACGGATTTAATACCTCGACTCTTCTTGTACGGGCTCCCGTTTTACCGATATAAGAGCCCCTAGTAATTATATCCTCGATATATATTAAATACCGAGTAACCTACCCTTCTCTAGTTTAGGTACTATTATATTAAATTTATTTCCTCGAATTTTAACTCCTCCCTTTTCTTTAATTACTTTTTTAATATTTATATCTTTATTAATACCTACGCCCTTATCGACGCCTATACCTCCTCGGTATATAAAGGAGGAGTTAGTAAAAGTAGGAATATATTTTAAATATATACTTTTAATCTTTTTTAATTATCTAGTAGTATAATTATCTTTAGTCGCGTGGTTATTCTTATTTATAATTCGTACTTTAATTAAGTTTCTAGTACGGTTTAACTAATTATTACGTAGTAATTATAAATTATAAATCGCGTTTATATTATTACGTAACTTTCTTCTCTTAGGTCCGTCTAGGTTTAAATAATAATAATTTTTATCCTATCCTATAAACCTAGTATTTTATACTAGTAGATTATATTTAAAAGATCGTAATAGAGCTTTCGTCCTATCTAGTAGACGAAGACCCGTAGCGAGTTTATTAACTTTAATTCGAACGTAGAGGAGGATCGTAGAGGATAAATAATAAAGTATAGAAAGCCTCGTTTATAAAAGTTATCTTTAATATCGTAGCCTCCTCTACTACGATATTCATTCTTTATTTATAATCTATGGAGGAGATTTATCGGCTCGGACTAGCTTAATAACTCTTTTAATATAATAACTTTTATAATTATTATATCTATAGTCTAATTCGTATCTAACGAGGAGCCGAGTATAGTTAGATTTTCTATATATTTCTAGAATAATTTATTTTCTTATTATAATACGTACCGTTAACTCCTTATATAATAAGGAGATATATAAATAAAAATAAATTAAAATTAAAATTAGAAATAATAATAGGAGAGTATAAATATATAATAAATAAATTCTAGGTAGCGCTTCTTAGCTAGAGAGTAGATATAAGAATTCTTCTACTAAATTTTAAAGAGTCGAGCTCTAATTTTAATTATAATATTAAGAAGAGGTTTCGTAATTATAAATTATCTTATTACTAGGATTATTAAGATATTTCGTAGTATAGATATAATAATAAAATCCGAGAGTTAAAGCTCCCGTTATAGCGTAGTAAAAGTATATAATAAAAGTGAATATAATAGAGGGTATCGTAAAAGCTAGTATATTATCGCTAAACCGACGTAATTAAAATAAATATATTACGTATAGTCCTAAAGTCCGCTTCACTAGATTTAGTTACTAGTATTCGGTTACTATATTATACTATCTCCTAAAGAGTTTAACGATATTAAGAGCGACTTCGACTTTCTAAATACCGCCTGCCTTTTTACTATTTTTTTCGTACGACGCGGTCGCTAATCTTCGTATCGATGAAAGTTTAAAATCTTAATATAAGCGTAACTTAAACTCTTTTAGATTTCGGTTCTAGTTTTATTACTATCTTTATCTCGGATATCTACTTTAATTCTATTAAATATATCGTAGAAATCTAGTATAACATCTCTATTAATCGATTCTGAGTAAGGATTATCTAGATATAACTTTATTATAATTATTGAATTATAAAAAAAATTTATTTAAAGTTAGAATAAATAATCCTAAAATAAACTCGAGTTATAAACCTATTATCTATATACCCGCCGGGCTATTTAATAATATATATATTTAATATAATTTCGCGATATAGGTGAAAACTACCTATATAATATACATATCGAATTCCTTCTCTATCTCGTCGTATAGTTTATCCTCCCGAATATTCGATAGTATTAATTATACTAGGAGTAGTTTCGTTACCCATTATTAAATTTATTAACTTATTTTATAAAGATAAGATAATAGATATACCTTTATACCTTTAATCACCTCGTATTTCCACGAAGAAATATTTAACTATACTTTTAAACGTACTTTCTTATAATACGCGTCTTCGACTTTAACTTTATATCCGATATAGTCTATTATTATCTTTTTAACCTATAACGGAGAAGGTTTAAGATATCGAAAATATAATATACGTATCTTAAGTTTTACCTTATTCGATAGAATAGTCTATTACTTTTTATTAATAACGAAACGGGGAGTAGGAAGTATAGGTAGAGGAGGAGAGACTTCGTTATCTATAATTACTAGGGTTATAACTATAGGATCTAGATATTATATAATAATATTAGTATTTAATAGGTAGGAGAGAGTAGAGTTAAATAAAGCTCGAATATTTATTTATAGAGGACGTCGAGGCGAGAGCTAAATTAAATAAAGCCTGAATTTTTATATATAGAGGGCGTTTCTAGTAGTTAATAAAAAGATAAATATAGAAGTTAAAGTACGGGGAAATCGGTAATTTATAATATACTACACTATACCGATATTAGATATCGTATTTTAGATAAGTCGTTTTACTATATTATAAATATTAGTTTATAAATTTAATTATTATACTACGTATTACGATCTATACGTTTTTAGGCTAAGGTATATAAAACTAGATATAATTTTACGAGAGTATATTAGAAATCTAGGTATACTACCCTAGAAGCCGGTTTAATAAATATTAGTTAATATCCTAGGATCCTATTAACGCGAGCCTAGAGAGAAATATATTTATAAGATATTATAGATCGTCCTCTACTTTCCTCGACCCGTAGTTTAAAATATACTATTTAAAATAAAGTATAAATAACGGTATACTAATTCCTATTATTATTATATACTTTTATTTCTCCGTTTCTTTTTAACCCCCGTTAATTTTATTTTAATATTCTTTTCCCACTTTTATATTTATCCCTTTCGATCTCTACTTATTACTTTTAAATTAAACTCGTTTTTATTAATCTCTACTCTTTACCTTTAAGCTAAATTTATCTCCCTCGATCTCTACTTATTATCTTTAAATTAAACTCGTCTCTATCGATCTCTACTCTTTATCTTTAAGTTAAATTTATCTCCCTCGATCTTTATCTATTACTTTTAAGTTAAGCTCGTCTCCCTCGATCTCTATTTATTACCTTTAAACTAAGTTATTTCCCCTCGATCTCTATTATTTCCCCTTATTCTCTACTACTTCCCTTTATTTTTAGTTATTTCCTCTACGCCTATACTTCTTCCCTTTATTTTCTACTATTTATTATTTTCTATACTTCTTTACCTACTCTACTACTTACTTTTATACTTTATCTCGTTTTATCGCGATATTTTTACTCTTATTACTCCCCGTAGTTCTCTTATACTTTATCTTAACTTATCGAGGGCTTTACGCCCGAGGGCGATCGGTATAAAGAGGGTATTTTAGTATTATTAAAGGCGACTAATTATAATAATTTATACTAGAGCTTTAGAGATAATAATAAAGGCTATATTCGGTAACGACGGGGAAGTAGAAATAAAAGGTAAAGATAGTAATAAATAATAAACTATATTATTAACTCTTTAATATCTAGAATAAAGTATATAAATCTATGAAAGAAGTAAGTAATCTATATATAATAATAAAATTAAAGTAGTATTAAGAGCTATTAATAACTCTGGGTCTAATAATAATAATAATAATAATAATAATAGTTCTTCGATCGGAAGTAAGGATTCGTAATTCTATAAAAGACGCGGAAATATTCCGCTTAAAAATCCCTATATCTAAATACCCGTGGTTTATATAGGTTATAAAAATATAATTTAATTACTACTAGCGATATATTTAAGAAAGTTTAATAAATATAATAAAATTATTAAAAATAAGATAAGTTTATTAGATATTAAAAAGTATACGAATCCCCGGCCGGCGAAGCGGCGAAGACGTAAATATATATAGAGGTACGTTTTCTAATACTATCTAGAAATCTATATTAATTCGAGTTATATACTAGTTTTATAACTACTCTAAGGGAGGAAACTTCTACCGCTATATTAAAAATAGAGATTACTTCGGTATACTCGAGAGTTTTTAAATAACGGGTTATTAATTAGTTAAATACTAAGTATAAATTACTAAAGTTAATAATAAATATAGATATAGATATCGTATCTAATACCCAGATTTTCGATAATAAAGTATTATTTATACTACTAGATAATCCTCCGCGAACTCTAACGAGATCCTTCCTCTCTATATTATTTATAATATTTATTACTAGGTATAACGAGCTAAACCCCTTAATCTTTATTAATCTATATATAATATACTAGCTCGATAATTAATATATTTAAAAATTATTAAACTTAGGGCTTAATAGCTAGGAAACCCTATAAAGTATAAATAAATTTAACGAAGCGGAAGAATATATATAAAGAATAGTTAACGTTAATAACGAAATCTTAAACGATGAAATACGGTTAGATTTATATATATAAGAGTTTAACTATAATATAGAGTACCTTCTAGGTAACGGGAGAATTAAGATTAAAAAACCTAATATTAATATTATTATTCACGCTCCTATTTAATTTAATCCTATTATGATATCTATAGTTTTATAGCCGATATCCGATATTCTTAACTTATATTTATATAATATTTATATAGCCTCTTTATTTATATCTAACGAAGTTTCTATAAATTTACTCGAGCTCTAGCCTCCCCGTTACCCCGAAGATACTAAAGATAATATCGTCGGTATACTAGAGCGTCGTTTAGCTCGCGAGATATTTAATTTTATATTTAACTTTACTATCTAGTACGAAGTTAAAAGTATTACGCGTCTCGACTATATTTCTTTACGAGAGGTATTATTTCTTAAAGACGAAGTAAATATAAAGGAGCTCCTAGCGCGTCTTTCTATATTATAATCTTAATTACGAAATAAACTTCCTCTCCTATTATTAAAGAGATTAAAGGTACCTATTAAAATAGAAAAGATACTATTTAATACTTCGGGTATAATAGTAGATATATATTATTTTAATCCGAGGTATTTAGTTACGATATTACTAAGTACGTAGGCTAGAGACACGAAATTTCATTTTAATATAACCGATATTATTAAAAGCCCTATTAAACTCTAGTATAATTATTATTAGAGATTAAGTATACGAATATACTCGGCTAATTACGTAAAGTACCTTTACGATTAGAGTTTAATTATTCTATTAGATTTCGTCCGGTATAATAGAATGAATTTCGCTCGTATTTTCTTCTTCGGTCGAGATAAGCGATTAAATTCTATTATTAAAAATAGCGTTCTATTATTTATATAAAAAGTAGTTATAAAATTAACACTCGACGAATTAAATTCCTTAGCGATAATTTTAATCGAAGATAACGTAGTCGAGCTTTAGCTTGAAAACGTCGAATATATTAACTATATCGTAATTAAACGTACTTTCGAAAAAGAAGATCGAAGGATAAATACGTCTATTAGGACCGTTCTTAACCGTTCGCGTACTAAATACCGCTCTATTAATTAATTATTTATTATTAAGGGAGAATTAAAATTATAATACTACGGACGTTCTAAAATCACCGAGATTTTATAAGCGAGTATCGTTTTAATTCCGTTAATTTACTTTATCGACGACTTCGGCCTATATCGTAATATATATTATAGTTTATATGGAATTTACGTTACTACGGCTACCCTAGGCTTTTAAGAACGTTAACGGACTCGAAATATTTATTCTATTACTTTAGGACTATACGGCTCTAGTATAAATAACGTAGTTATATCGGCAACTTGGGAAACCCCGATTTTTACGTATTTTATACCGAAATTATACAAAATGCTGGAAATGCGTATCTGCTCATGTCCCGCATTCTAAGTACATTATACACCGATATTGCACCGATTTAACAACTTTTTTTTTTGACTTTAACTTTTAAGAGTATCTAGACTAGGGCCCCTATATAGGAATATAAATATCTTACTAAATCTATTTTTAGCCTAGACTCCGAATTTTTAATTAGATTTTTACTAGCGTTGCCCTATAGGGCTATAAAGCTACTTTTAGGATTAAATTTAGCGCTCCCGCGCAGACCTTAACTCTAACTTAAAAATCTTGGCGCCAAGACTTACTAAGGCTGCAAAATGCGCATTTTGCACCGATTAAGTAGCGATTTTATAGAACTATTTTTCCGGACTTGCCGATGTAAGGTTATTAAGGGCGGTTTTAAATTACTAGAAAAGAACTATCGACTCCGTATTTACGAAGAGGTATAAATAATTTAGGCGCCGATCTTTATATTTATAAAGAATATAAAGTCCTAGTAGAAAGTAACTAGATTTCTCGGACTAACTATTAATTTATCCTATCGTATATACTACGCGGACTAAGATACACGTAACGATATAATATTTAATATCTATATTTATAGCCGGTATTATTATTAAATACTCTATAAAAGAGCTCGCGGAGCCTCTATAGATATTACGTAGCGAACGGTTTATTTTAGAAAATATAATTTAGCGATAAAGCCTTCTACTTTATAAATTATAATACTAACTCTAGATTTAATTATAAATCGGCCGGGTAACCCCGCTTATAGCGAATTCGCGGGGATAATTAGAAGAATTATACTCGTACTCTATAAGGATATACTTATTAAATAAGTACTCGAAGATTTTATAATTTAATTCCGTATATTTTTATTACCTCTAGGCTAGGGACGAATTTAATCTCCTACTACGTATATAAAGTCCTAGACGATATCGGAGTACGTAAGAGTTTCCGTAATTATTTTAATTCTTCTACGAAAGTAGCCTCTACGTATATTATATATACGAGTAGAATATAAGGCCGTGTTAATAGCGTAACTATAGTATACCGATTAGAAATCGGCGAGTGAATAGGTTATTTTCTTCCTCGGCTAAATAGTTAAGAGTAATAATATAATTACCTCTATATATTTAAACGTGTAAGATCGCGCTTCGCTATCGTCGACTATCCTCGAAGTTAGGCTAGGATTTTAAGTTATAATAAATATAGTAGTAACTATAACGAGGAAGAAAACTAAATAGGTTAAATTAAAGAAGAGAAGAAATAAAGCCTAAACTATATTCTTAGAGTCCGAATATTAGTTTAGCGCTAGAGTAAGTTAAGTAAATTAAACTAGTTATAATATATTTATTATATTTATTATAAATATAGCGATAACTCTACTAGAAGTAGTTATCGAGGATAAAATAACGGCTTTACTAAATATTTATACTATTTTATATTTTTTAACTTTAATAAAGAAGTATAGATTATTTTAAAATATAAACGCCTTATTTAAGGAGCGAATATATAAGTAAATTTCTAATCTCGGCCTTTATTAAAGGTATATATTTATCGCTAAATATATTATTATTTCTAGATTCTTTAAGGTTATAATTCTTTTTATTAATTATCGTAAAGTTAAATATTAACTCCTTATTAAATTATACGTTTAAATAATAATTAGACTCGGCTTTAAGGGTACTTTGAATATAATTAACCTAGAATTCTTAGGTACTCTTTTAAAGTTATAATAAAAATATCTTAAATTATTTTAAAATCTCGCCCCGAACTCTATACCCGGTTTAGTAGAAGAGGATAAAGATATATTCTAATAGTACGTCGGTAATAGTAAGTATATTAATCCCCTCGTATATAGAAAAATTCCCGGTTAAATAATTCGTACGTAGGAGCTTCCGAATAAGATAAGTTAGGTAGTTATTATAGACGAGTTTTTCCGAGAGTTATAAACTACTATAATAAAGTACGGATACCGAATATATAAACTAGGATCGAAAGTACTCTACTAGTATAATTAATTTAGTTTTTAAAACCCGTAAATAGTGGTTTCTAAAAACGATTTTTCTATAACTAATTTTTTTCTAGTTTATTTTCGGCTCGTACTTTATTAAAGCGAGGAGATTTCGTTTATATCTCTAGTATACGCTTTACGGATCGGCCGTACGCTTAGATTTTATAAATATTCTCTTATTATTTTATTTAAGATATAGAGAGGCGGATTTTCCTAAAGATTCGGAGGCTACGATTCGTTACTAGTAGTAAATATAATAAATTATTTAATCTCCTGCTACTAGAGCCTACGGAGGAGAAGCGTATAATTAATATACTAGAGGTAGTATCGAAACGCGTATAAATCGCGCTAATTAAGTAGGGAGGAGTAAAATTAAATAAATAACGAATACTTCTTTATAATTAAGATATCTAGTTTTTATAGGAGGAGTAGGATTAAATAAATAACGAATACTTCTTTATAATTAGGGTGTCTACTTTTTATAATTATATAGTCGTATATAGTAATAAAAGAAGAAATACGAATATCTTAACGGCGCTAAAAATATATAGTTTAAAATTCTTTAATTCGATATTATAAAAAGGTTTCTTAATTATATTACGTATATAATTTAGTAATCTACCTCCTAATTCTATTATATTAATTCTTATATATCGTAGCGGATTCTATAACGATAATTACGGAGTTTATATTATAAGTTAGGTAGTTTATTAGCCCTATTAATTAGTTACCTTTATAGGCTACTATTTACTCGAGTTAAGATCTAGTAAACTCGTTAAATTTATATAGATCCTCTTTAACTTCTTTTTAAATATAGTTTATTAATTATCCCCTCGAAGCTCGAAGAGATTCGGATATTATAAATATACCTCGTTAACACTAAAGTACTCTTTATTATCTCGCTCTATTTAATATTCTCTAATTTACTCTTTATTATCTCGCCCTATTTAATATCCTTTAGTTTACTCTCTATTATCTCGCCCTATTTAATATCCTTTAATTTACTCTCTATTATCTCGTCTTATTTATTATCCTCTAGTTTACTCTTTATTATCTCGCCCTATTTATCGTCCTCTAGTTTACTCTCTATTATCTCGCCCTATTTATCGTTCTTTAGTTTACTCTCTACCCTCTCGCTTTATTTATTATCCTTTTACTCTACTCTCTACCCTCTCGCCCTATTTATCGCCCTTTAATTTACTCTCTACCCTCTCGCCTTATATATCGTTCTCCTACCTTATTTATCTTCTACCTATTATATTCTCTACCCTCTTTATTTATTTATTTCCTTCTCGCCTAGTTTCCTAGTTTATAATTTTCTACTCTCTACTCTCTTTACTACTTCTTAACGTATCCTTAATCTTTTCGTATATTATTTAAAATTAAGCTACTTGAAATTAAGTAAATAACTTTTCGTTTAAATTACTCGGTAATATTTAAGGCTGAGGGTATAGAGACGGTAATAGCGATTATATATACTAATAATATTAGCGCTATAGGTAAGGTCTAGTATATATTATATAATTCTATATTCCTAGTAATATTTATATTAGTTTATATTAGTCTATAATATGATAGAAGAAACTAAAGTATATAATAACGTCTAAGATTAACTCGAATACTAGGCTCGATAGCGAGAGTAATAGCGGCGCTATAATACGAAGGAATCGATATTAATAAATATCGCGGGGCTAAAAGTACTTACTATATATTTATACTATACTAGTAAGTTTTATATCTAATTATTTATTAGTAGTATTTACGGCTAAAATACTAACGTTTATAAATTTATAAATTGAAATTCGAGAATATAAATATTAGTTAAAAGATAACTAAAAATACGGATAAATATCGGAGGAGAAGGGCGAGTAAATCGAGTTTATAATTAATCCTAATACCTAAATCATTTATAGATACTATAATAATATTAAGTAAATTTAATAAATAGGGCCTATAGGCTCTTTAGTTAAATATTATAAATTTATATACCTTAGAGCCTAGAGATATACTAATCGAGGTATTTAGGAAAAGTAAATAAAAATAACGAAGACTCTTAAATAGATAGTAAATATTTAGAAAAGTCGTATTTAAAAGAGTAGTAATTAATTTATAATTTAGTATCCGATTATTATTAATATACCCCGTGGCTTTATATCTCGCGGTACTCGATTGTATAAACGGTTAAAGTTATAGTAATGACTAAGTAGACGGTTAGACGCTGAATAGATACTAGGGAGATTATTAAAGCGCGGAAAATAAGACCTAAATAGAGTTGAATAAAAAGCTCGTTTACGCCGCGCTGAAAATAGTATAGGCGCCTAGAATTTATAATAATAATAATTAAATTCTGGAAATTAACGTTAAAACTAGTAGTATAAAATCTAGATAAAAGCGATAAGACGTTTTAATAAATAGGAGAAAGAGATTTAAAGAAAATAATTTTAATTATTTATTTCTATACTAGTTAACCTAGATCTAGATATATATCCGTTAAATAACCTCCTTATATTATTTACTCTAATTTAAATAACCTCTACCCTCTATATATAATACGGATATTCTTTACTAGTTATCTTTTTATACTCCTACTTAAGCGGCTTCCTCTTCTTAACCCCTTTTATTCTAGATTATATATAATAGGCTACCTTTTACGTTATTTTTTGGAATTAATATAAAATCTCGCCTTAAATATATAATCTAATAAAGAGTATAACTATAAGAGAAGGTAGAAGATAGATTTAACGAAGAAATAAATAAACTTACTTAAAAAGACGGGGCGAGGGAAGTCTATAAATAACGTTTCGGCGCTAAGATCTACGAGAGGAATAATAAATCCGTAGTTAAGATACTAAGGATTAATAGCTATATTATTATTAATATAATATAACTATTAGAGACTTCTCTATAAAGAGTATACTTCGATTAATTATATTTATAAAGTTTAGACCTTAACCGCTTCCTATATATAAGGCCTATAATATAATTATATTAAAGGAAAACTAGTAGAGTCTCCGACTACTTTTTATTTCTTAGGTATTTATTAATTATAATACCTTCCTCTTTAATATTTATTAAATAATAACGGATTTAAATATAAAATAATAGTAGCGGTATCCCGGAATACTTTAGAATTTTTAGGATATATTTAATTAGAATTTCTCTCCTAGTAATATTAAGCTAGATTTAGTTTTAAAATATATAAAATAAAAGATTACCCTAAGAGATATTCCTCGAGATTAATTATAAATAATTAAATTTTTTAAATAGAAATCTACTAAGCTAGATATTTATAGATTATTAAAACTATATATAAATATAGTTAATACTCTTTAAATTTCTAGTTTATAATATATCCTAGTTAATTAAAAGCCTTATAAGATATATATATTTTATAATCTTTTTATATATTAAATATATCCAAAGGTCTTAAGTAGATAATATAGTTTTAATTATCCATTATAGAGAGCTCTATTAAGACTCTATAATAACTAATCTTAAAACCCCCCTTCCGCCCTTAAAGTAGATTTCCGAACTATTGGCGCTGACGTTAAACGGATGGCCCGTATACCTTAATTTATATATAATAAGAGAACTACCAACGTTAAGTAGAAGAGGATATAGACCTATAATAGGGTCAAAGACGGGTATATAGTAGATTTATAGAAGGGTATGTAGCAGCTTTATAGTAGGGCTATAATTAGTAGTATGATAGAGCTCTAGTAGGGTAGGTAATAAGGCCATTTACGGCGTATACCATAGAATAGGTTAGAATGGGGCATACCATGGAGTAACAATGGAGCATGCTATGGAGCAATTATGGGCATGCTATGGAACCATAATGGGGCATACTATGGAGCAGGAATAGGGCATACTATGGAGCAACCATGCGGCATGCTATGGAGCATCAATGGGGCATACCATGGAGCATACCATGAGCAGGAAAAGGGCATACTATGGAGCAATAATGGGGCATACCATAGAGCAACAACAGGGCATGCCATGGAGCAGGAAAAGGGCATACTATGGAGCAACAATGGGGCATACCATGGAGCAGCAATGGGCCATACCATGGAGCAGCAATAGAGCATGGCATGGAGCAACAATGGAGCAACAATAGGGCATGCTATGGAGCAGCAATGTGGCATACTATGGAGCAACAATGGGGCATACTATGGAACAACAATGGGGCATACCATGGAGCATACCATGAGCAGGAAAAGGGCATACATGGGAGCAGCAATAGGCCATATATGAGAGCAGCAATGCGCGCCTGTATGGGCCCATATATGGCCATATATGGGGGCAGCAATGGGGCATGCACCAAGGCAGCAATAGGCCATACATGCGCGCCATACATAGGCCATACATGAGGTATGCTATGGAGCATGCTATGGAGCAACAATGGGGCATACCATGGAGCAACAATAGGGCACGCTATGGAGCATATCGTGGAGCATACCATGGAGCAACAATGGGGCATACTATGGAACAACAATGGGGCATATCATGGAGCAGCAATGGGGCATAGTATGGAGCAATAATGGGGCATACCATGGGGCATACCATGGGGCATACCATGGAGCATACCATGGAGCATGTCCTGGAGTAATGCTTGCCCCATTGTTGCCCCATGGTATGCCCCATTGTTGCTCGATGGTTTACCCTATTACTGCTCCATAGTATGCCCTTTTCCTGCTCCATGGCATGCCCCATTGTTGCTCCATAGTATGCCCTTTTCCTGCTCATGGTATGCTCCATGGTATGCCCCATTGTTGTTCCATAGTATGCCGCATGGTTGCTCCATAGTATGCCCCATTATGGCCTATTCTCTAGTATATGCCCTATATGGCCCTATTACCTACCCTATCATAGCTCTATAAGACCCCTATCAATAGTTCTACTATGAAACTACTACATACCGGTCTATACGTCTACTGCATACCCGTCTTTGGCCTATTATACCTATTCTACTTGATGTTGGTGGTTGCCCCGCCCAAATAAAGTGTGCGGGCCATCCGTTTAGCGTCAGCGCCAATGGTTCGGAAATCTACTGTATGCAAGATGCATGGCAGGGGCTAGCTAGAAGCTTTTTAGAATGTGAATTCTAAGTTTGACACTGAGTCATAGAGCCTCGACGATTTACGGACCCGATTGCTCGCAAATCATTATTGATCGACGCCTGGATATCAGTATGTTGCTTTTGATTATCTAAACTGAGGGTTCGTCTGATCAGCGGCGCGCAAAAATAAAGTGGTAGTCACATGACAGTAGTTTTTTGAGTATACTCAAAAAACTACTGTTACTTGATGAGGCACGACATTCACCTCTCTAGATTGAATCTTGCCTCGGTCGAGGCTTAGCGTGGCTGCGGAAATCCTTGCGGTAGAGATTATCCAGAAATCACGACGATTTAATCGAGCGGGGGAAAAAACCATAGGAATAATTACTAAACCCGACCTTATTAACGAAGGTACGGAAAAGCGAATCGCTTTACTAACGAAAAACGAGGATACGACCAAGCTGAAGCTCGGGGTTTTTTTAATGAAAAACCTAACACTCTCGGAATTAGCGAGTGGAATCACGTCCGCGTAAAAGCGAGAAGTCGAAAATCGATATTTCCAGTACTCCTCATAAGGGGAATACTTTAGAATTTGAGGATAGAGCGTATAGAGATTATATTACTATAAAAGTTCTTATAAAATTGATTGGATTAGTATATTAAACGAGAGTTTCCGAAGATCTATAAAGAGATAAGAAATTTAAAAGAGAAATAGAGTAATAAATTATAATTTTATAGAACGACCGACTAATAGTTAAATACCTTCGGATATTTCTCTCTTGTCTCGTAATATAGTTTTATAATCTTACTACTTCCGTTCTTTATAGTTATTATTATAAAATTAATCTATCCTTCTTTAATAAAACCGGAGTCGAAATTTATTTTACAAGGTTTCGGGCCCTTATATATCGTCTAAACTCTAAATATTCTAACTATATAAAGGAAAACGGATAGAAGAGAAAAGTCGTTAACGGGAAACCCGATAAAGATTCGGAATCTATAGAGTCGGAGGAGGAAGATTAATTCCTAGTAACGGAACGTAAAATAAGAAAGTAGGTCAAAAAAGTACGTAGTATATTATAAAGATTATTAAATAGATCCTGAATATAGATTAGATATATATTAATAATAGAGGGAGGGAGTTACTAGGAAAATATAATCACGTTCTTATATCCGAGCTATTTTATATCTAATCAAGTAGATAGTATATTATCGCCGACGACTACTTAACGAGCCTCTATAACGAGATCGAAGTATTCGTAAAAGTAGTCCTTAACTATATTATAAGAAAGAGTTAGATACTAGCCGAACTTTTAGAGATAATAAAACTTTAGTTATAAAAGAGTAAGTACGCCGCGGACGAGGAGCTTTCGAAACTCTGCTAGGACGAAAAATAGCAGCCAATTATTTATAATCACTACTATACTGACAATATTCAAATTGCTCGTCAAGAATCGACGCGGAACCTGATTAAAAAGGCCATGACTCAGGCTTCGGCCCAGGACTGGAACGGTAAACTTCATATCAGCAATAACACCGTTGATGCCGACAAGCTTCTCGCATCTTTGCAAAAACGCATCATCCTCGACATGGACGTGCAAGCTTGTACAGAAGCGCTAGCCGGGCCTTCGGCTTATTACAGGGCGAGTCCAACCCCCAGTGACCTTACGACACGCTAACCGACTCAGGTGGCGTTGAAAACATTTGTCGACAATGTGTGCCGGCAAGTAATCGAACGTCACCTCCTCAGGTCTCTGCCGACGATGTTTTGTCCAGAAGGTGTCGCTGCATATGGAGATGAGGATCTCGAACGCATTGCGGCTGAATCGCCAGAGAACATTGTGAAGAAAAAGGATCTTCGTGACTTGCATGAGAAGCTCGGATGCAGTCTTCGGGACCTGCGCAGATAGCTGTCGTGGTGTTTGCGGACGCTGCGGTTGCGGTCAAGTACGGCCCCCACGCTGCAATACTATAGTCGCCATGTATCGGTCAAAGCCATAGATTCCTAGATTAATTGTCCCTCTACTGGATTCACCCTTGATGAAACTTAGTGCAGGGAAGCAGGCCTAGTGAAATCTGGGAGAAGAGTGAGATTTTGGGATACAAATTCCGCTGTCGTGCTTCCTATATACTCCGGATATCACTAGCTGAAAACAAAGAAAATCAGGCTTTTGGGAATTTCATGGTAAAAACAATCCAAGGATGTACAGCACCAATGGAGCGAGAACGTCTTTGGACGTCTCGCCAATTCATTGGAAGAAACAGTGTGGTCCTTAACATAGCCCCTCGGCTACCGATTACACAGATGCTGGAATTCGTGAAAGAAGCTTCGGAAGACGAGACGAGCCTTTCGGAGAATCCATGATCTGCTCCGACTCAACCTTTTCAATGACAAATTTCGTAGAAGGATCAATAGTTCTGTAGAAAATTCCGTCCACGATCTGTGTGGCAGCGTCACAGATCTCTCGAAGGAGAACACCTTCGTGTTCGTCCAAGATACATACGATGTTTTTGAATTCATCATCCGGAAGACATGATATCCTGAAATCAATATCAGTCCAGTCGGAAAATGGGTAAAGAGAGTACTTGCATGGTGTCCGTAACCTTGCCAGCTAATCCGGGACTCGAATCATCTTGTGCCAACGGTAGTAGCCCGAGTATACCCTTGCCGAATTGAGATACCAATATATCCAATCGTCGGCCACTTCTCCGCAACCCTGTGATCTCGCGATACTTTTTGGAATAATCAGCACTGTCCGCATGTACCTCAGGGTAGACATCCTTCATTATTGATTTCGTGATTCTACTTTCGGCAGAATGTCGAGGATTACCTAATTCTCCTCTCGCTTGTGTTTCAACACTTTTCGCTGTGCTAACTATGAAATTGTCGATTGAGTTGCACAAGGGATCAACGTTGTCTGTGAAGAGTCTGTGAATATGACACTTCTTGAGAAGATTTAGATACACTTCCTTCCCGCCTAGACCTTGGATTGTCTCGAGCCGCTTCGCGTTAGAGACCTCTCGCGCAATTTGCGGCGGGCCAACGTCAGGATCTCGGTATGCTCGAAGTATCTCCTTCAAACCAACCAACGATTCACAGCCGGCGATGGCGAAACTGAAGACTCTCAAAACGTTCGCACGACTATCCAGCCGGAGACTTGCAAGGCGGGTTTTAGTCTCTTCGCTGTCCACGAAATCACCAGGACAGGGCAATCCCAGCATCTCATACCTCGTTCTGTGCTGCGACATATAGGTTTCCAGACAAGCCGTTTCTTTCTCCAATAAAGGCCGGTCGCTAGATGATTTATTTTTAAAGCCTGCCTTTGTGATTTTTTGCCTTTTAGTCTTGATGGCGCCAGTCCGCTTCGGGGCAGCTCGTATCGGATCGAAGCCAGATTTCTGACGTGTAATCGAGTTCCCTTTCCGACTCCGGGACAGCCGGGTGGATGTTGCGGCATATACGTCTTTTGGTCGCCCAGAAGCCTCGAGGGAGGGTTCCCTCATCGTCGTTTGATGGTGACCAGCATCACATTCTGAGTGTTCATTAGGCCTCCTGTCGGAACAAGTGTGCATTCCAATGTCTTCAGGTCCAGCATTGTGGGTGTTCCCATCTTCGTCCATCCTGATATCTTGACTTCCGTGGCTTTGATGCCCATCATCATTTTGTGTGAGGTTTTCGAACGATAGATCTTGGCTATCGCCATGGGAAAATTCCATTTTCCGTTGTGCAACCGATGGGCAGATTGGTTGGAACATGCTGTCGAACTGCGTCTCAGATGAGACATCTTGACCGAGTGTTTCCCAACCGATTGCGGTTTCCGATAAACCTTCTGACATGACCGTTGTAGGATCCAGACCTTCTGCACCGTGAGGTTGAGTGATCCCGATCGCCCCCGAAGAGTCCTGTAACTCGTCCGTAATTAACTCACGGAATATGGTAAGGTAGCCATCATTGCCACCCGAGCAGTTTGGTTGCTGGTTCGACAGTACAGAAAGAGTCTGACCCTCTATCAACAAGGGGGTTGGCTGTTGAATGGGCAACTCCCTTGGATCTAAACAACGTTCCTGCTCGGGAACCGCAATGCTAATCGTGGTTGCTGTCAGCCTTCTTCAAAGTATCGCACTTTGGCGACCTACCCTAGACGCCAAATGATTTGACGTGCGACTGTGTTACTTTGGTCCGAGTCCAACCAACAAGCACACACAATTGCACTGACTGCTAGACTCAAAACCGCTTGAGACGGCGGACTCCCGCTTTGACGTGGATTGCACCTTATGAACGGAGCGATCCCTGTAGCCTTTGCGACCTCCTCGCGGTGGCTTCTCGCGGCAGCAGACGTTATTTTCTTACTCACACCAGCTTGCAAATGTTAGTAACTGCGTACCCCAACGGCGAAGACGGTTTTCACCTCGTGAGCATCCGGCCGTGAAAGCATTTTCGGCGAGCAGTAGCTCAATTAGTGACTCTCCCAGCTGAGCCATTTTTCTGTTGCCGTCGTAGACCTTCTCATCCGCACCCGCGGCAGTAAGTGCGAGCACTAAAAGGCTGATGCTCCTAAATCTATATTCAACAACATCTTGCACTTCAGCGAGACCTCTGGTCATTGCCATTGTAGGAAGAGTCCTTCGATTCTTGCTGGTGACATCAGACGGCACCTAACGCTGTACGATATTCGAATTCGCTTTCTAATGGTTCAAAGATCCGCAACTTCGCGTCTCGCAAGGCGCTAGTCTGATTCGAGTACTATCGGTCCTGAGGTTTTCGTAAGATCTTCTTTTGATCTAGCTTAGATTTACCTCGCTTAAAGATGTTCAAAACCGGAAGAAAGAGCCGCCCCCCCCGGTCTACCGCTACTGCCCGTAAATGACTCCAAGCCTTTTCCAGGCAATCGCTATTATTAGACTTCACACATTTCTATTCATAATATGGAAATATCACTGATCGTCAAAATAGGAGCCCTTTTTCGGGGTCAAACGCGTGCCCATTTCTTTTCCGATGTTTCTGACCATTCTACTTCTGCCTCTTCCCTCTCTTAATCACATTACAGATGGATCAAGATGCTACAGGGCCTTCAATATACTATCGAGCTGGTTTAGAAATATTCCCGATGACCAGCCTACTCCTGTCAAGAAGGCAAGTATCGACATTGTTAGCTCACGCCTTAGGAATGATGCAATAGGGACTATTCAATTCCTGATACCTTCCACCTACTTCTCTCCCCAACACCTTCGCCACCTTTGTGCCATCTCCCGTTTTTCCCGCCTCTGTTCATCTTGCGTCAAAGCACGCAAAAGAAACACAATTCCTCAGCGTTCCTTTTTACATCAGCCAATCGCCAAACGAAAATGCGTCCAATGGGTGGTGCGCTTCTGAAACGGTGGCATGGAATGTTGGGCCTATCGCGGCAATCACCGCCATCATGGTACCGAGATCGACTTCGAGAGGAACTACGGGAACGACGGACCGCAAAGACACCCTGCCAGAAGCTCAGCGAGGCATCAGATGTCTTCTTTTCCAGCAGTCGTGCTCAGTACGATGGGTTTCCGATTCGGAAAATGCCCCCGTTTGTTACCTCTCGCCATGCCCTTGTATACGCGTATATGCTAGTAAAGTTCACTTTGCGCTGGCAATTCTACCGAACAGCCGCTATTATTTGTAACGCTCCTCATTACGACTCAGTGCGCGAAGTAGTGAATCCCAGCAAAGACAGGAAGCTTGAAGAAGTCGCTTCACGTCACCAGATTGACCCGGTGGAATTCAAAAGAGTTGGTCGCCGACTGCGACAAGTATGGCCTCTTCTCCCGTAGAGACGTGCTTTTGGCGAACCGTCAGACTCAGCCGCAGAAACGCAATCGAAAGGATATCAAAGCCATACAGCCAATGGCTTGACGCAAATCTCGTGTAATATTCGTTCAGTTATTGCTCTATGCTCTGCCGTTTGCCGCTTCCATACCATGAATTCTCTAGCCCCACTTTCCCAGAGAGGCTGGTTGCATGCGTATAGAAAAGTGGGCTGCTGCAGCAGGGTTCTTTTACATGCTGATTGGTTGATTGAGATAATGATTAGTCCGGCTCATTGAGTCACTTGCTTGCCCACAAAGAATAAGACGGCCTAAAAATCGATAGATATAACCAGTGCGGCCGACCTTCCATCTTACCTCCATTTCACCTTACACGAGCTACATCTAATAGCGAGACATCTCATCGATCATCGAATTGAGTCTCCTACTCGCCCTTCCTAGAAGACTAAGGGAGTTAGTATGATACCTACCAATTGCGGGAACACATCGAGCAACATGCCGAGATCAACGGCGGATCTTCAGCCAAACCAAATTACAACCCCTGAACTTCGGTCTGCTTCCGATCATAAAGCGGTAGTTGTCGGCTTATACGGAGTTCCAGGCTCTGGCAAAACGTTTCTGCTAAACCAGCTGAAGCAGGAACTCGGACAGACGCATTTCGCGTTCTACGAAGGCTCCGAGATGATTGCCACTGTTGTTCCTGGCGGTCTTGACGCATTCCAGAGTATGGAAGAGCAAGAGAAGGCGCACTGGCGCGGGCGTGCTATCGACGCGATTGGAAAGAACTGCGCTGACAGCGGACAAGTTGCAGTTGTCGCTGGACATTTCATGTTCTGCTTAGAGGAGCAGGAAGCTGGATGGCCAGTGTACACCCAAAATGACTGGGAGATATTTACGCACATCCTCTATTTAGACATTCCCGCCGAGGTTGTGGCTCAACGTCATCTGGACGACACTGAAAGGAATCGCCCGTCCACATCGACAAGCCATTTGCACAAGTGGCAGCAGGAAGAGAAGACCCAGCTGCGCTATCTCTGCCGCCGTCATGGCATTCTGTTCTCGCTCGTATCTCCATATCCCACGCTGCTGAACAAAGTCTCGATGCTGCTACACGACTTCAGGTACCATACCGAGAAGTACAACCTATCTCAGGCCGAGAGCAGGCTAGATGATGCCGTTGTTGCTAGCCAAGGCCAGCTGGAGACAGTATTGGTTATAGACGCCGACAGGACGTTGGCTGCAGAGGACACTGGCGCGTTGTTCTGGAAGAGGGTCTCCAACTCGCGGCCGTCGGAATATGAAGCATTTACATTGAACGCGTTATTCGGTAGCCCTTTAGGTTACTCGTATACTGCTTTTCGCCAGGCCGTATTGCTGTATGAAGAGACGGCTAATGATGAAGAATTTGATGCCCTTTGCCAGGACGTGGCGTCGGCGGTGACCATGCATCCCGCGTTTGTGTCCCTGTTGCAACTGGTGGCAGAGCAAAAACATGTTTGCGCGGTGGTGGTCACCTGTGGGCTGCGTCGTGTCTGGGATAAGGTGCTGAAGAGAGAAGGTCTATCTGAGAAGGTGAAAGTCATTGGTGGGGGACGCATTGCAGATGGTTTCGTCGTTTCAGCGGCAGTAAAGGGCGCCTTGGTTGCCCGTTTGCGAGAGGCCCACCACATGTATGTTTGGGTGTTCGGAGATAGTCCGCTGGACTTGGACATGTTGCGCAAGGCAGATCGAGCCATTATCGTGGTTGGTGAGGAGCAGACCAGGAGCAGGACCATGGATGCGGCCTTGACAAACGCCATGGACGATGACGGTCTTCGGGCACACCAGGCTGTGCTGCCAAGCAATGCTTCACCACGGCTAGATATTACCAAGCTTCCCATGATCGAGCTCACTGAGCCCGAATTCGTCAAGTCTCTCCTGTGCGGCCGATATACAGATGGTGGTCTTCAGGTCCTTTGTGCCACAGACAGGAACGCGGCAAAGCTGCTCGCAACGCCGATGCGCGATGCAGCTGTTGCCGGCCCGGACCTAAGGGAAGCGCATCGCCGTGTCGGATGATATCTGGCGATCGAGTTCCTTGCCGATGTGATGGGTCTCGAACCGTCTCCGATTCGCCATGTCCTGGGCCATCAAACAAGAGGCTACCAGCTTTTCCACGAGCAACAGACAACGATCGTGGCGCTAATGCGCGGCGGAGAGCCCATGGCTTCTGGCGTCAACGACGCCTTCCCGCTTGCCATGTTCGTCCATGCCAGCGACGCTGACAACCTTAAGCTCCACCATTTGCAAGGACAGCTCACAGTAATACTGGTAGATTCGGTAGTCAATACCGGCAAAACGATTGTTGAATTCGTGCAGCACGTCCGTAAGCTTCATGCCACTATTCGTATCGTGGTAGTTGCCGGTGTCGTTCAGGCCCAGTGTGTTTCTGGGGGCGGTCTTACGCAGACACTCGCACGTCACGCAAAACTTCATCTTATTACACTTCGCCTTTCCGAAACCAAATTCGCCGGCAGTGGCACCACCGACACCGGTAACCGTCTATTCAATACGACGCATCTGCCCTGAATAAATCTCTCACGGCAGGTACAGGGTCGCATAAATGGAAATCAACTGGATGATCTCAACATCGTTCCCAGGTTCTGTACTGTGGTGAAAGAAGATATATACTCTGCTGCCGCGCGTTAAATTGATGAGTACCAATATGTTTCTGAGTTTCCTGCTCCACCTTTGGATCCCTTGATCTCGTCTTGCGCTCTTCGGTGCTTTGTGTTTGGACCGCCCCCCCTCAGCTCCAATTTTAGAGACACCCCTTCCCCCCTTCCTACGCTCCGATTCTGGCAATGGGAGAGTGAGGGACAAATTTATGCGCACTAGGTCCGATGAAGCTAATGCGGAGGTTTAGCGCAATCAGATCCTGCCGTCTGGTTGGCTCTCGTCCAGATAGGGCAGCCTAAAGTCCACGGTGATAGTAGGCGGTCAACCTACTTGTTCACCTACATCTGGTCCACGCATCTGTATCTGCGAGATGGCGGAGCAAGATTACTATAGCGCCGGACAGAATCCGCCATCATATACACAGGGCAACAACGGCCCACCACCCTCACAGCCTACCAACCATCAACAATCACAGCAAACCCCTCCACCACAGCCATGCCGAGAATTAGAAGAGAAGTATACATACCAAGAGGCTACGCGCCATAGAAGCAAGCCTGCAATAATCAACCCTACTACACGCCTCTATCCCCACGGGATAGTGTTAGTCCTGGGAGACTGCGCTTGGGAGAACCTGGCTCTAAGGAGAATTCAGCTCCTGAATACTTCCTTTGGGCAACCAGAACGGTGCCAAATTTGTGACGAGCGAGGCAGATCGTTATTAAAATGCGGTCGCTGTTGTTTGGGTTGGTATTATGGCAAGGCGGGTACCGCGCAGTACCCTAAAGGGCTTGTAGCTTGCTCGCGTTAAAACAGGAGTGTCAAAGGGTCAACTGGGAGGAAGATGGCTATAAACAAGATTATCAAGGTCTCAAAGTGACCAAGGGATTTTGAACGCAAGACTGGAACGTTTTTGAGCTACATTCAATTTCTATTCTAGACAGAACACGACAGAGCCAAAGCCCCGAAGATGAGGGTGTTGCCAAACTTAATGAGCTGTGTTTGTTCATCTCTGGGGGAACATGATGGGTGGTTGAAATAGAGGAGCGGACGACCCTGCATTATACAGCACGCGAGTAACAATACACCCAAGTAACGTGCCAAAACCGACTTCCCTCGCCCAACTTAGTACTAAGCCATATTATGACTTTGGATACCCTCCCGTCTCCCAGATTAGGCCTTCGGCATCAAGTCGAGACCAGCTGTAGTCCCCATCAGATAGCTTGTATGGCAATCATATCCCACGTCAAATGAAGAACCATTGACTCCAACTTATTGAGTCTTTAACGTTGTTCGGAGATCGTCTCTTTGCATCTCCGCAATTTGATCTCATCCACGTTTGATTTCAAGCCGATCTAATGGCGTAGCTGTATTCCAGTGGAAGCTTTGAGCTCCAATTTATCAAAGCTCGTCGGTTCCAGGACCGTTGTCGTAAGATCTGACTGATACTCACGGTGAGGGTTTTTCCTGGCACTGAACCGACCTGGCTTAGGCGACGTGTCTAGTGATGGGAGTAGTCGGGGTCGAGAAGGCCTGTTTTTGTTGTTGTGCGAACTATACAAGATTACAACGAGGTCTTCCTCTTCCACGCCCGGCTCTATGCATTCGCTAATAAGTGTAATACTAGCCCCTTAAAAGACATTTCTTAGTGAGGGCGGTACGTTTGAGTATCCTTCGATATATTTCGTAGCAAAGAAGTGAGGGACTAACCCTTCACCGTCGTTGTCTTTGCCTTCTAGAACAGGCTCGGCTGTTCTTATGTTACCGTCCTCGTAACTATTATTTCACAGAATCGTACAGCAGGATTACAGATGATCAACCCAGTGAGAGAGGCGACGGAAACGCCGATCGAGAACCCGGTTGGCGGCTTCAAGCCGCTGATCGATATGATTGTTGACGTTCTGAATGGTATTTTCGAGACGTAAGTTGAGGTTGTTGATGTTCTGATTGGCGGCGTCGAGTTCCTGGTTGAGGTTGTTAAAAGGCGCTGATGAAGGTTCTGATCCGCAGTATCAACACGCCGACCAAGGTTGTCGACAGTGTGATTGACAGTATTAAGTCCCGCATCGAGATCGTGAATAACGGTGTTTAGGTGCTGATTAAGATCGTTGACACTTTGACGGGTAATGTCAAGACGGTGACTGAAGTTGTTTATTTTCTCATTGGCTATGTTGAGATCTCTAGTTATGGCGTGGAGACGCTGGTCTAGGGCACCGGAATCCAATCTGATCTTACATCATTATTGCAATGGTCCATATGCATTCAATTTGTCAAGATCGCCTTACCATTCTGGCATGATATCATCTGCGTCTTGGTTACTCTAATCGACTCGTGTAACAAACTTTCCAAAAGACGAACTCTAAACTCGAGCGGATTGCGTAGACATTTGATTGCTTGTTATCTTCCGGCCATGCTCAAGACGCCGTATAAGACGTAGGTAGCCTTACATGTTTGAATACCACGTGGCTCACTCCCATTGGTAAGTCCGACCTGAGCCTGCAGATTGGATCTGCTGCAGGGTAGAAGATTGCTCGACATGTGTACGGGACATATGAGCTTCATGAACTGCTAGTAAAGTCGTAGGGTTTATGATACGACCAAGGTAAGTTGGTGCAGTGCGTCACCAACCCTCAGCGCCGTCTCCGTCCAAAATCTCGCCTTAATAATCGCTTGATCCGCTACTCACCTAGGTGCCAAGCTTTTGAAAAGAGAGCTGTGAATCAGACACCCACGGCACTAAGCTAAGAAAGGTGAAGGGGCTTGCCAGAAATCTGGTGCCAGCGCTGCGGACACAAGATCCGTTATCAAGATGTATTATATCTCCACTATTTACTCGCCTAGCCTCAATTGGAAGGTAATCACTTTTGTTTGTGGTCTAAAGATCGGACTCCTTACCGTACTGTATAGCAAAGTTAGGATGTGAAGTAACGTCTCGTTGGAATTTGGTTGGCGGGATTTCTTCGAAATGTCCCTTTCTTTTCCCCACTTCGCTTCCCTCGCTCTCGTTCTTCTCCGGCCCGTTTCGAGCCGCAAGATCACACTTAATTGAAACCCCCCCTGGGTGTTTCTGTCCTTCCTGCAGTTCACTCGTGGCTGAGGTGTCCACCGCGTAAAGCATTATGACGTGTTATCAAGTCTGGCAAGGTATCGATAGACTGTCTTTCGTCGAGAACGCTATACTTCTCGAGCTCAAATATCGTTCTCAAGGTAAGCCGGTCAAAACGCATTCTCCCAGTATCGAGAGAAAAGATCTTCTGGGTCAAGACAGCCGAGACTTTCTTGATGACTTCGCGCTTGTTGCATCGGGACCGGGGGGGCCAGAAAACGTCTCTGCCGCCTGCATGGAGATCAGCGAGAAGGACGACCAAATTCTAGTGCTGCGCGTGGCTAGAAATGGGGGTATCAATGATAAGATGCTCTGCCGTCTCAGGGGTACTATCCGGAGTATAATTGAAAACGTTACTGCAGGTTCGTCTGACCTTTCGCTCTAATCCTACACGATGTCTTCAAGTTAAGTTTAAATGAGAGCAGGAATGAGTGAGGACCAGACACGAGACGAAGCGCTTTTGGAAATCATTATGAGGAGCAAAAGTCGCCTTGTAAAACACACCAAGGTCTTGGAAAGGATGTTACGGTCCGTTGGTAGCCACGGCTCCAATCAACTCAATACGCCGCAAACCACCTTCCCAGGTGACAAAGCAGAATCGATGCAAGATATCGAGCTGCTTGGGAAATACTGCGACACGACGCATGAGTCCTACATGCGTCTGTGCAAACACCGTCTCAAGCAGCTCAAAGAGCTTATTCTTAGAATATCACTTTCGACCACGCCGTCAGACTCGCAGGATCTGGCCTCGTTAACGAAGCTCGCCTACCAAGTCCGTCGATCGTGCTCTTTCAAGCAGCTCGTGGCGTACAATATCGGCAAATCAGAGAAGCCTGGTGCCGCCGTCCCAGATCTGCGAGACCTAGTGGAACGCTTTGGACAGATATCCAAGTTCTACCGGGCTGCTATCACCTTGACGGCGTTCCTGGCGAAACTTCAGAAGCTTGGCAAAGGCGTTGAGATCAAAGCCACGTCTACCGAGAAGATTGAGATATCCGAATTAGCCTTCCGTACCGCTGCTCAGGTACGCCGCCGAGGTGGTAACCACTTCACCTCGAGCGGCGGGGCACAGATACAGAATATGATGAACCGCTGGCCGGCCTATCGAGAGCACGTAGAACTTCAGCTCATAATATTCTATGAGCAGAACCATAGCCTCACCCTTTTCAGTCCATATATTGGATGCAACAAGCAATCATGCTACCTATGCTATAACTTCATAGCAGAGCACGGCCGGTTCGAGGTGGACGGCTGTCACCAGTCGCTCTACTCTCTTTGGACAGTTCGGGAAACCATATCCTTCGCGGACGAGGAGAGGGCGGGCGTCTTTAAGAGAGCTCTGAAGAAACTTCACTTCGACCTGGAGCAGAAGATTGAGGCTCAGAGACAGCCTCACTGGCGACGCCTAGGTTTCAGTACCCACAACGAATCCGTGGCCAATTTGTCACGCGTTTCATTGGCCTTCAGCGATCGGACTATCCAGGAGCCCTGCTCTGAGAAGCGTACAGATGATACGGTAGCTATCCCGGCTGAGGGCGGCTTTGGGGTCAACCCATTCAAGGAATCCTCCTTTGAATCTTCTATGGCCGATTTGACACCTGTACCAGAAGAATCTCCCGAGGAGATCACGGAGACCGGCGAGCCATCGAGGAGCGATGCGGTTTTACCGGACGAGAGCGTCGATATTGCTCATGGAACCTCTTACTCTGAAGAGAAGAGAGATGTAGTCGCGCCACAACCGCGCTCGCATACCGAGCCCCTAGCTCCTACGGCTAGCACACAGGCCGATCCAGTTCCTGCGCAAAGTTTACCGAGTATCTCGGTAGCCTGGCCAGTTACGGATGCTTCGGCAATAGACTGTTCGGAAGATGCCCTCAGAGAAAGCCAGGAATTACGAGTCCCTGATCAACCGCGAAGGAAACGTCGACAGCGTAACCGTAAAGGTCATCAGAGTCGTCATCCTCGGCTGCTGCAACACGATCCACGAGCGTCCAGGCGCTCGAATGGCGACGAGGGTTCCACCATAGACAAGGCAGTAACAAAGAAACGCGGAAACAAACCTACCACAACTCCCGACCAACGCAAGTCGCAGTCAAGCCGTCCACGATCAATGCATGACCGAGGACGAAAACGGCGAAGCTCACTCAAGCAGAGATTAAATGGAATAATCAAGGTATTATTGGCCGCCTTTGGGGGGTTGGAGAGACGGAAACCCAGACACAAGGAGAAGTCGATCCTACGCGGTAAAAGGATCGCCTGACGCGAGCATCGATGTTTTGAACTCATAGCACTCTTCGCACCGCAGCATAAAATTATGAAGATTCTTTAGCTGGAGAAGTCGATATCAGGACAATTGAGGAATGGCTCGAAGAGTGACCTATCCAAAGACGAAAAGCCTCCTGAAGACGCTGGGGAGAGCTTAAGTGAGCGTGCTGCTTGTTCCACATGCCCCTATCTTTCAGTCCACACTTCGTCACTGCTGCCCGCGCAAAATCAATGAGCATCACCCGCTGCGCTTCTTTATTCCATAGTAGATTTGGTGACCGACCTACCCTCTCAACGTCTATCTTCTGAAAAGGCACTGCGACAGAGGTCTCCCATGACACTATGACACCATTGTTACTCTCGGGTAAGCTGGAAGGGTTCGTGCTAGCTAATGATGATGGATTGGCTGACGTTCGAGGAGTGCTTCCTGTGTGTGGGGAGAAAGGGTGCTCTTGAGGCCCAACATCTTGATCGTAAATTCCTACGCCCGCCCGTGAATCATCGCTGTACACCCCTGTGTTGCTCCTATCCCCTTGCCGATGCTCTTGTTCGTCGTCTTTCGATACTGGGGCTCCTAGCAGATTTGGGGGACTATCCCCATAGGCACTAGCCACGTAGTCGCGCCATAGATTCCTACTACGAAGAGTAGAGACTTGTTTCTTTAAAACAGTCTGAGGAGGACCAAAGTCAAAAGGACTGGGAGCATGCGAATGTGATGAGACTCCATTCGTCGAAGGAGGAACGAAAGTAGGTTCGGCTAGAGGGTTTCGAAGACGGTTCACAGACGCCGGCAGGTCTTTCTCTTGCGCTTGAGTCTTCTCCGGCCGACAGTTTGAATTTCAGTCTTGCCGTTCTCCCTCAGCATCATGTAAGTCAACGTCTTGAATCCCTCTCTGGTAGAACGGCGAATGGAGGAGGTGATGGAGAACGCAGAAGTCCTGGTGGCGCGTCACCCCATAGTTCATCTCTCAGGCGCAAGGGGGCGCTATATGAGTCATGTGCAGAAGGTGGAAAGTCTACGTTAATGATGCGTTCATTGTTACTCGTACTTGGGGACTGAGAGTGTGGCTGGGCTGGCACTACAGCACCAACCCTTGATGTTTGTGCGCGAATCGCAGGATCGTTCGTAGGTACTTTCAACGGATTGAACAGTTGTCTGACGCGAAGGACACGAGTCAAAATCGGTCGATTGACTTTAGGATCCGGTTTATGGATAGTAATAGATCCTCCTATCTCCCTTGTTGAAGGCCGTACGGCAAGAGTGGCGGCCATGAGTAAGGCTCAACGGCGTTACATCTCAATGCTGCACAATGGCAAGTGCTGGCAGTCTGAGGCGGATATTTTCACCAAGGCTTGCCTCTACCATCGAACGATGTCTTTAAGGATCATGCTGAGCTGAAGAGTGGGCCGAGAGCAGTCTCAGCCTTTTGTCTCCTTCCATGCTGCCTTGCGCACGCTCTATTCTTTCTTGGTAGGTCTTGCCGGAGCAAGAGGGGCTCTCGGGGCTGTGCTGCCAGAGCATCAGGCTGGCACGGCGCCCGAAATGGCCTTTGTGCTCGAGCAGGTAAGCATATAAGATGACGGGTCGCATTGCTGGGTCAACAATTTCATCCCTTTCCGTCTCTAATTCCAGTCTTTCATGGGGCTGTGCCAGATGCACACCAACTTTAAGACGGGCGATACACCAATATTTCCTCCCAGAAACAGACGATTCATCCAGCCACTGGGTCCGCAATTGCAGCCATATATCAAAGATGTCTTCTGGCCACACTCGAGGTCTTTAGTTGCTGAATATGTGTCGCACTTCAAGTACTTTGAATGGACGTTGGGAGTCGTAGCCTGGTCAAATGGCACTGTCAATGGCGGAGGATTTGCCATCAAAACTTATGAAGACCTTGCAAAGTTTGTGAGGTGTATGGAGGAGAGCAAATTGTGTAGGAAAGTCGAAATCGCAGAGAGGTTGCACAAAGAATTTGCGACCAGTACTCAAGGACAAATTCTACGATCTCTGGATCTTACGGCTCGTCTATGGCTGACACTACATGTGAGATCGGACGACTTCCCATTCGGACCTGGCCTTTCAGACACCACCGAAACACAATGGACAGGGGCCATGTCGTTGAATGGCATGATCGGAGAGAGCTTCACGTCAAGCAACAGCCCACCGAGTCGGCAAGAGATGCGAATCGACGCCGAATTTACTGTTGTAAAGCTCTCCAAGCTTTGCAGACTGGAAACCCATTGGACAGCCAATCTCAAAGACCACCTGCGCTACGATCAGACTAAGGCAACTTTGCACACCTTCCCTCACAAGATATGCCTAGTCAGCCATCTCGAATCCAGCAATATCTTCCGCGAGGGCGTCCTCGCCGAAACCATACGAACCCTGGACCTCCTCTTCCCCTTCGGCCACGAAAGCACACGAAAATACCTCGACAAAAGCGGTCAAACTTTCTACCAAACGTCATCCCGCGACCTGTCTCGACCTATCGACTTCGGAGAATTTCATCACTGGAGGAAACGGCTCATGGATTTGCACGACGTCTTCGAACAGGCACCACGAAGTGTGCTCCAGATATGGTTTGATAGGAGAAATCCCATACAATGGTGGACTTTCTGGCTTGCTGCTGTTATTGCTGTGCTGACTGTTGTCTTCGGAGTCATATCGTCTTACACAGGGTATAGGCAGGCTTTTCTTGCAGAGAAGGCACATCGACTTCAGGTGTGGCAGGCTTGTTCAAAAGATGACCCTCCGATAGAACTGTGTATGAAGTAAAACTACTGGGGAAGTCGTTTCAGCGCTCGAGGTTAATACTATAGATAATTCAATTCACACTAGATTGGTATTTCTAAGCTCGCTACGCTCTTGTGCGGAGTAACGATTAGAGGGAGCACGAGTGCATGTCCTTCATGGAGACTAGACTTTCAGAGAGGAGAATCACACGACCAAGATCTATTCTGAAGTGTCCAAGAATAGAATATTATGAATGAGGGTAAGCCTCGCAAGGGGTATCTAAAGCCAGCGCCAATGACGAAATATTAGAAGAGAAGGAAGTATAAACCATCTGGTCAAGGAAAGGCAGGGTATCTTATAAATCAGAAAGCCATTCCAACAGACGGCACCAAAGGCACCGTCGCCTTCTCAACGTCAACCGACGCACGAGTCCAGTAAGAGGAGGACATGGAGCTCTGCTTCGTATGTGCACGAGACAGCTCAGCGGCTGTTGCCGACATGCTGTACATGCTCAGCGGCGTGGACAAGCGACGTTCTTCACCGACGGGCTCTGGAGTGGCAGTAGGAAGGGCTTTGAGGAGCCATTGAGAGAAGCGGCTGCGGAGGGAAGACTGGCTGGGGGCTGTGCTGAGGATTCTGGTAGTGACAGAAGGTGTATGATCTGGGCGGAGAGCATCGAGGTAAGGAGTCGGTGGGTTGAGGAGAGTGGAGCTGCCGGACGATGAGCGGGCCTGGTGAAGGGTTGGGCGCGAGATGTGAGTGTCAGGGTGGAACCAATCTTGCTCCGACGAAGGCTCAAGCTCGACGATGCCGTCTCTTTCGGCGGCATCGTCGTGGTCGAGAATTGGTGACAGGGACATTTTATTGTTCAATGCAGGCGAAACTGGTGATGCCTCCTCCATCAAATCTGGCAAGCGCTTTTCAAGAGATTGTCTTTCCTCCAAGTGCGTTCGCAGTCGAAGGCTTTGCTCGCTCGCTCGTCGGTACAGGGCGAACTCGGGTTCTGGGGTGCTTGAGTTGGATCGGAGTCTAGCCAGTCCCGGTGGTCGTGGGAATGGGCAATCCAGCGCATCCAGGAATTCTTGCGTGCTCTGAGTAGTTGCGACGCTGGTTCTGCGCTCGATTGAGCTTGAGCGTAGGCGGTCCACGGATTTTGACCTGGGTTGCAGTTGTGTAGGTAGGTCTGCAAGGGTGAAGCAGCTGTTCATGCTAAAGCGGGAGGCATCGATGGAAGAACTTCGAGATGCAACGGGTTTGCGCGGGATAGAGAAAGACGATGAGGGTTGACGGAGGAGAATGGGTTCTGATCTTGACTTGACAAGTGCCTGTGTAGGGCGCTCGAGGCCTTTAATCTCCTCCTCATCATCATCGTCATCATCCCAGAATATTGGTAGATCGGCTAATTCATTGCCGGGCAGGTAGATGCTCAGCTGGAGAGGTCGGTAGACTTGGGTTCGCCGGAGGGGAGAAATGCGTCCAGACTGCACTTTCTTGAAGTCGGTAGGGGCACCGATGGTAGGACGACGTGTGCGACGACTTGATGTGAAGCTCATCCTGCTCAGAGGTCTTGACGCTAGCGAGCGTCCTTCTACTAGCCAAGTCGGGTGACGATGGGAAGTGGATGGTCGGTGGCTTGTCGAAGGACGGTGGATGCTCTGAGAGATAGAGCGCTCGTCGTCGTAGCTGTACGCTGGCGGCGGTTGTAAAGCAGGTTGTTCACTCCATATCTCTGTAGTACTGCCAACTGCTTGCGCCAAGTCAGCGAGCGTATGAGGTGATTCAAATGCATGAAGCCATACTGATTCCTGGAGCCGCTGTCTTCGATTTCCTAGGCTGGTCCTGCAGCCTTTGAGGAAAGCAAAAAATGGCCAGCCAGGTGGATTGTACCAACCCCAAACAATCACTCAACTTCTCCATCCTAATCGATCTTCAGTCCATCATTACACCAGACTTTGGGGGACTTGACCGCCTAAGAAGCTTGGAAGTAGGATCAAGGGGAGGAATGATCATATACACGGAGAAAGAAGTTCGAAACCGCGTTCTCCACACATCATTTCTGACGTGGGACCACCAGTGGACATATGAGACGAACCGATTGTCACGCTGGTAATAGCAAGTGCCAATAAGATGGAGGGCCGTGTGGCACAGGTTTGGCGGAGAAGAGCATTGGATGGGCAAGATCGATTCAGAATAGCTCTATATGATGGTGGCCATTCATGGACGGTAAAAGAGCTCGAAGTGGTTGGCCCTGAAGCTATCAATAACAGCTTTGGCGTTCTTGATCGTGTTTAGATGAATGGTTGGTTGGGTCAGCGCTTAGAGGGTCCAATCCGAAGCTTGCGTAGGCCAGCTGGTGACCGCGTGGATTGTTCGCAAAGACTGACGAATACATCCATTGATGACAAGGCATGATAAAAACGGCTGAGACGATTGATGTTTGGCACCAATGTTGTCAGTGGTAGAATTCATTTCTGAAGCAGTCAGCAAGGGGTCGGAACAAAGTTGGTCGTCTTGTGCTAGTCTTTTTGCCAAGATACTATGAGGCTATACCTGATAGACTCTAGCGAAGACTCGGCAATATTGATTTCGCGTTCTCCGGGATTTACTTGCATAAACACGGCATGGAGCTAGCGTTGCAACCCAGCGACTGAAAGGTGGTGTGTGGTCGTTTCCCGGAAGACATTACAGTAGTTCCTTTGCCAGCTATATCGAGCTACCTTATTGTCAGGCGAGGTGCTTCTGTGTCCGCAGTATCTTCTTGAGATCAATACCCTCTAGAATATCAGCAGTCCTTACTACTCCTCGTTGTTAGACTTTCCTACTGGTTTCTCTGGACAAGTGTTTTCTACTTAACAGGGCCAAGACAATTAATCTTTAGTTACACATGCCAGGTAATTTCAAAAATGGAGGCGCTTGCAACTTCCGCTGTTGTCAGCAGCATCGTCCAGCTACTTTCTAATGGAGCTAAGATCTATAATTTAGTAGACGAGTCTCTCACCAAGAACGCAACCGTCGAGCAGATTACGAAGGACTTACTTCCTTTGAACGACAGCTTGAAAAGATCCCTTCAATATGCAGGGAATCCTTCTTGACTTATAGAGGACGACGCGGCCCTCTAAAGCTTAGTAGGGAAATGCAGGGAGGTTTCGGTTGAGTTGTTGACGAGGTTAGATGGTCTTAAGCTTTCCGATAAGCGTACCCCCTGGAATACAGCACGAAAAACCTTGAAGGCTATGAAAGAACAGGCTAGAACCGATGCCATGGTTCAGAGTCTCGACACAGTAAAGCAGCAGCTTGATGTTCGCTTATTGATCTGTTAGGTAAGAAAAAAATTGCCATTGTAAGAGAACTAGCCTGCTCATACTGCGGTGTCCAGATTCTCATTGGCTTTGGTGGCTTTCGGGCAACCGGAGAACTATCAGCGTTTAGGTCGCAAAACACAGGCGATTGTTGATGCCATGTATGATGGCCGCAATTGTATTGAGGCGTTATTCGAACCATCCGCTATTCACATGGAGCAGCTACATCGGCAGACCAAGAGCCTCACCCTGGAGCAACAGGAGAAGACTCGTGCAGGGATTGCCAAAAACTTCGGTCTCAACGCAGCTTTCGATGGAAGCAGCTCGGGCGCTGATGATTCCGATTCAGACTACTACAAAGCCATACACAAATCTTTGGCATGTCCAACTATCCATGATCGTTGCGATGAAGTCGCAGATGCTCATCACAAGACCTACGACTGGATGTTCCAGAATCCACCTGAAGGGAGAACATCCTGGTCAGATTTCGTAGATTGGCTGCGCGAAGGTAGTCGTATATATTGGATCAACGGAAAGGCTGGATCCGGAAAGTCAACTCTTATGAAATACATCCACGACAACGAGCGCTTCTATAAGATCATACAAGACTGTCAGGCGCAGCCCCACTCGTGACCGCAAGCTTCTTCAGCTGGAAATCTGGGACTAAACTTCAAAGATCTATGGAAGGCCTACTTCGTTCACTCTTGCATCAGGTTCTCAAACGATGCCCGCAACTCATCCCGTTCCTGTTCGGCGTTGAGTCGCACGAACCGAATTTAGACTTGCAGCACGGTGAGCACAAGTGGTCCATCAAGAGACTGCGGTACTTATTCGATCGACTACTCACAAAAGTCGAGTTCGATTTTAGGCTGGTGTTAGCCGTGGATAGTCTTGACGAACTAAGTGGGGAACCTTACGCAGTTGTTGATATTCTAAGATCATCTTTCAGTTTTTCGTACGTCAAGGCATGCTTGTCGAGTGGGCCATGGATAATATTCGAGGACGCCTTCGAAGCCAATACTCCCTCACCGCACTCCAAATGATCGTCCTCATCGCCAACCCCACCAACCAAAGACTACTGACCTTCCTCTCCCCCCTCACGCTCTCGAACCTCACCCGTCTCTCCCTCCCTACCCATCAACAACACAACAGCACAAAACCACACTCCCATCCCCCTCCTCTTCACTGCTCTCATCACCACAGCAAAAAACTCCCCTTGAACCACGCTCATCCACACCTCTCCTCAGCACCCCCGCCAACTCCTCCAACCCTTTCCCCAAATAGAAACTCTCATACGAGGAATCAATCGGCGCAGTCATATCTTCGCTGTGCAACCAACCACCACCCTGGTCTTCTGGGATCCGGGTGGATGGTTGGCTATCTGTGAGATTTGGGGTCGCGAGGTAGAAGTGCTAGGGTTCGTTATAGGCGTTTGAGGCGCCGGAGCGGGCGGTTGTGAGGATTGTGGAGAGGGTGGAGGTGGTGGAGGGGGGAGATGGGGAAGAAGGGAGATGGGGAAGAGGGCGAAGCGCTTTATACATTTGCCTGTTATGAGGGATGGGATAGAGATGGCTGAGCTTAGGGGCGCGTACTCTGTATGATAGCAGACACTGGATTCTCCGCACTAGAACTAGTTCTAGGTAGAACTAAATCCAATGACGAGGATCCGGTAGCAACCCAAAAAGTGACCACGCGACGACCAAGATATCTAAAGAATAAGAAGGCTGAGGACATATTATTTGGAGACAAAACTGTAGAAATGAGGCTGTTCTACAGTTTGCTCTGCGGATGTATTATGACAGAACCTCTGACTGTGGACTTTTTGGAGCTGGAAGTTTACCTTTGAAAATCAACTTACCACACCCAAACGCATCCCAAAAGCGTTAGCTGGGTCGGCGTCATTTCCTATACGGTCTCGATCTAGGCTTGCTCTAGAACTAAGGCACATAATGCCTGGTGACATATGAGACCAACTCGATTGGGGCCGATCGTCCACATTTCCAGTTTCCAGTGCCGGTGACGCACTGGATGGCCTTTTGATCCATCATGTCGCCTCTCTACCATGTCTACTCAAGAACATATAATGCACCTTTTCTATTAGTAACTGGACTTAACCCTCCTTGAGCGGCAGCAGCTCTCGCTCTCCTTCCCCACGGCTCTCGGGCAAACAAACCCCACCCAACGCCCACCCGCCCTCCGTTCACTATGGATTTCCTCGAACGCATGGGCGCTCAAATCGGCGAGCGCTACGTAATGGGCAAAGCCAACGCCGCCCCCCAACAACTCGAGAACCTCGCAATGAAACAACTCGGCGGCGGTGCCGCGAAGCCCGAGGAGGCAGCGGGCGCTACAGCTGCTGGGGCTGCCGCCGCAGGGGCAGGAGCAGAAGGCGGTCGTACCGCCGCAGCTGGCTCGTCGCAAAAAGATGAGGAGATAGCGGCACTACGAAAACAATTGGCGGCGACGAAAGTGCAGAAGGGCGCGGCGACTGCGGCTGCGAAACACGGTGCTGTTGGTGGGCGTGGGGCGAAGGTGGGAAAAGAGAACAAAGCGCAGGAGGTGTTGGGGGTGGGGAAGGGGAATGCGAGGGAGTTGAAAGAGAAGAATGGGTTGGAGGCATTGGGTGCGGGTACCGGCATTAAGACTGGGGCGCATGGGAAGAAGCAATTCGAGGCAATGGGCAGACGGAAAAGCCATTCGAAAGCCGTGAGGGAGGGATTACCGGGGCTGAGTGGGAGTAGTGGTGGGAAATCCAAAGGAACAAGCGATGGAAAGTTATTGGTGGCCGCCCTGGCTGGAGCAGATGCTGGTGTCTATGCAGGGCATTCCAAGGCAGCGAAATCAGAAAAGGGGTACGATTCCGAGAGCGGTCATTCAAAGGCACCGAAGTCAGAGAAAGTGCATGGATCTGAAGCTGGTCGCTCAAAGGCACACGGGTCGGTAGCAGGCTCATCCGTAGGTCGCAGCAAATCAGTCTCATACCGTACACACGCCGAAAAACCAAGCCGTAAATCCCATAGCAGCGAGGCCCCGAAGCGAAGCAGATCCATCAAAGCATCCAGTGACCATGAAAGTGATGGATCCAGTACGGTGATCTCTCTCCAGGGCCAGGACGAGCAGATACGAAATCAATACTACGAGCCCAGCGAGCATGGACACGAAAGGCGCAGCTCTGTAGTGTCGTTGCCCTCACACGGGAAACATTCAAAAGCAGCATCACATCACGGTAGTGTACATGGCGGTGCAGCGCCTAGTATGGCACTAGTGCCTGCGTATGGAGAAGGTCGGAGGGGAATCAATGGCTATAAAGACCCCTCTGTCTACTCGTATTCGGGTGATACAGGGGAGATGTATGTGGTGGAAGTTGAAGAAGAGTTGTCGGGACCACGGAGTAGACGGAGAAGTGGAGGTGCAGTAGAGATTGCGCATACTAAACGGCGGACATTGTATGTAGTCAGGTGAGCTTGGGATACTGATTCGACGAAAGGTATACCATGGAGATGATATATGCAGCGAAGGCGTTGGTGGATAGCGATTGAATCCATTCAATTCATCTGCTCACAGTATTCGGGCTGGGTTCCATCTGTCCTTTTACCCAGTTTTTTTTCGCTTCGCGTGCATAAGAAAACAATTCCAAGATATTCTGCCTTCCTTCACATCCGTCTATTCCCAACAGTCCTGATCTGTTCCTCTAGCCAAGATTTTCCATACGATTTTGTTGCTATTCCAAGTACACCGCCTACACAAACAAGACAGGAATACAATAAGTAGCGCCTGCTCGAGCAAAGACTCATCAGCTCTGCTACCACAAACCTCAAACAAGCTGGGTCCGAATCGACAGTCCAGCTTACTTACAGCCTTCTATGCAATACCACACTAAACGGCGCTTTAACATCCGCATATAAACCCTCACTCTCCCCATAAAAACCATCCCATCAACTACTCCCCCCCTAAGCTCAAATATCTTCAAATCACTCACGATAATGTTGGCAAAATGATATCCTCGCCACCTCCATCATCTCCCGCCATAATACTCCATTCTTGACGACCAAGAGCTTGCCATTCTTAAGTCCTGCTGCGCGGACCCAAGCTGAAAGATGGAATACTTACTAAGCTTGATATGCTCGACGAGCCAGGGACGAGAGCAGCTACGCTGAAGGGGAGTTTGGGGGGATGGTGATTGCGAGGTATGGGACGGAGGAGGTGCTGCGGGAGTTGAGGATGAGGGGAGGTGAGGGAGTTGAGGGAGTGATTTGAGGGTGGTGGGGCGGGATTTTGATGCCGGTAACTAATACCAAGGTGCTTTTTTTAGTAAATGGTGAAGCATTTGGACTGCGTCAATGTGACAAATCATGGGCAGACAATGCAAGTGCAATAGGTAATTCGTGTTGATGAGCACAGCGGAATCTTTTTCCTTTCCCCAAAGGAAAAATCCCACTGCTACTATTTATCCACTCTCATGACATCTCAGTTGGGAGATTGAATATTATAGATTAGCGAGGAAGCGAATCAGATTGCCGGGCTTAGCTTCTACTCAATACATATTCTTGCCTTTGGCGATGGCGGTGTACTTTATCCCTTTTCCTTCTTCTCCTCCACCGCCACCTCTATCAAGCTTTCTCCCCTGTGTCCACTCTCTCGTTTAAGAAGTCCCTTAACTTTCGAACCTGATAACTACTCAGCCGTTCCTTTTCACAAATCAGAGGCAGTAAACCCATCGTTATACGAAACAACGATCATGAAGAGCAGAAAACGTTGCCTTTCGTGCTCGATTGGAGCATGGAAAACAACAATGCCACTCGGATTCCACAGTGATCGCGGAATTTCAGGTAATAGATGAACGTCATAGTGACCAAAATCATGGGTATTTACCAGTCAAGCGCCCAAATAGTCACTGCTCACGCACGATCTTTTCGCTATGCTCTGCTCTACATCCTCCCCAAACCCCTCAATTTCAGGTAAACATCCGTCCCCCAGCCCCATAGACTCTGCACCTTGATACCGCCCCCAAAGTGCTCAGCATAAGCTCTTCCGAGCGGCAATCCATACCCCAGCCCAGCGAGACTACTGCTGTCAGCACCACCAGCTCCTGAAATGGCATTTAATGCATCTGCATTGCCATTACTCAAATCCTGCGCCTCGTCTTCGCCAAAGGTGGTGAAGCTGTAGGCCCAGATATTTGGCAAATTGGGGGGCGAGATACCGCCGCCGCGGTCACGGATGCGGATTGTGACGCCTGGGATCGAGGAGTCTGGTATAGTGGGAAGGTCTGGAGCTTGGCCTATTGTCTGTGTTGAAGTTACTGCTGCATCGATTGGGACCTCTTCGAGAACCGAGGGTGGTGGATCTGGAGATGCGGCAATAGTGATCTCGATTGGTTCACGCTCTTTGCCAGACTCAACTGTAGCCCGGAAAGCGTTCTTTAGCAACTCTGTGATGATGTACTCCAGATGGGTGGGTACGTGAGCGAGCCTGGTATCTGGCTGCCCGTTTATTACTACAGAGGGTCTGACGCCGTATTTCAACTCACAGATCTCAGAAACAAAGGACTCGCAGTGCCTGATGATCTCTGCTGGTCGTAAAGCGGTATCAATTACTCCGATTGATGTCGACTCATTCTCAAGGGGCTTGATCTCTCCACAGTGCGGCTGACTACTCAGATGCAAAGCGATGTGCTGCTCAGCAATCAACCTCGTCCCGATTCGTGCCCGCAAATGCTCGTCTAAGAATTTAGTGACATCAGTTGGGCTTATGTATTTTCTGCATTCCAGAAAGCCTCTTGCAAGTATTGGGATTGTATTGCTATGGGTCTGCACCAGATCTGCCATGACCTCCGTGAACTGGATTTCGTCCTCCAAGTTCGTAATACTGCGTTCCTGGTATGGCAGAAGGGTAGATAGCGAGTGGACATAATTGTTGTAGATCCTAGCTATATAGGGATTCGAGACAACTATGTAGGGTAGGTTTCGGAGGGCAGCAATGCGGTGGGCAAGGCGAATGGGAAGGAGGGAGAGTGTGAAGTTTGCGGAGCGGAAGAGGGTTTCGGCACTGAGAGGAGGGCGGCCATGTCTGAAGGAGGAATCAGCGTATAGTCGATTGGCAAGAGAGTTGGCAGAGAAGCTACCGAACGAGATCTGCTAAGGTCAAAGGATGCAATGGCTTCGAAGCGAGGCGTGCGACTTGGTCGTTGTCGATATTGACTGTTGCTGGAGGGTAGGACCATGGACGGCTGCCAGAGGTCTGGCTTAAGGCTGTCGCTAGAGACCGTGACCTTTGTTTTAGTGGACAAATCACACGTATGAGCCGTGAGTCCAGGATCAATGGTCTCGTAGACATCTCGAATTTCGCAGATATAGGATCAACGTCCAATCATCCAAAAATGTCGAGGCTCGAGGGTATACTCTGCTTGGTGGGATCTTCCCCAGGCTGAGAGCGGCCTAAAGCTCCCGGCAGTCCCCACGAGAAGCCTTGCCTACTCTTAGGCTAGCCTCCCTGTAAGTGCCCTACAATGAAAAAGATGACATTGACGCACGGCTTTCACGTCGAGAAGAAAATGTCAGAGCAGTTATCATGTGATAGTAGTATTATGTCGATAATCGTCATCTGTATATCGAAGTATATAATCGTCGTCCCTACCCCTCTACTCACATCGTGGGATATACTAAGTAGGCTAGCGAATCTTTGTTAAGGCTCTCCGTTCAACACCTTAGTGTAACGTCGATAGGACCTAGGTTGGTACTCTTAGAGAGGAGTGTTAAGGATTAGTAGATAGTAGTCTTTATATAAATAATTAGATATAACTAGATAGATCTAATAAACTTGATCAATAATTTAATAAACGTCTATATTTAGAATTTATAACTGAAAGTTTTAAGGGAAGTTAAATACGAAGTTTTTATTTATTTAAAAAATATACTATTTATATAATAGAAGGAAATTATATTAAAAGATATATACTTTATATATTTACTCCTACGAGTATAGCGAGTATAGTTTATATTTATAATATTTACTACTTTAAATAAAGTAAATATCCTATATAATATTATTAGTTTATATTTATAATATTTACTACTTTAAATAAAGTAAATAAACTATATAATACTATTACTCCGTATATATTTTATTACGATAATAGGTCGTAATAATCTTTAATTTAATAATTTATTTTTTAATAAACTTTTCTAAATTTAAATAAATTTAAATTAATCTATAAGAGTAATAAGATCCGAAGAAACTCTATATTTATAGAGTTAAAATCTACGTTTTTATTCTTCTAAAATATTATAATAAATATAATATAAATATATTAATTAACGACTAATCCCTAGTTATTAATTTAGGATTAAATTATAATTTCTTATCTTATATATTTATAAAATAACTATAAACTTTCTAGAAAAAAGTAAAATTATTTATAACTAGATCTTAATACGTTTATATATTATAAATTAGAGGAGACTAAACCCCGACTTTAATTAAAGCCTTTTAAGAAAGTTTACGGGCGAAGTTTTAAATATATTTTATTTAATTTAAATACGAAAAAATCTATTCTTTTAACCCCTTTTATATAATATATAAAGTATATATTAATAGGTTAAAAGAGTAGCGCGGGGTATTCGGGTCAATGTTAAAATACCCCTATTATAATATTTAAATTAGAACGTACTATGACGTTATATTTTATTAGTCGGTCGGAAGATATATAATTACTCTAAGCGAATCCTTTACCTAGTATAACCCTCCGCTACCGTTATTACTTATAGTATAAATTAACTATACGGAAAATTCGCCCGTTAAAGATTACCGATAGAACTCGAAAACGATTTAATCACGAATATCGCTGAAACCTTCCGATTCGGGCACGCCAATGGAGGATTACTACGAGTAATGAACATGTGAAGTAGATCAACATGGCGGGACTGGATTTTGAAAGCCGTTAGCTTGGAATACTTTGTAGGTAAGGTATGAAATAGACACGTGATGTTAGAAATAAATCCCAGGAGAGGTCACCTAAGCGAGCCCTCTAAGGGAGCTCCGAAAGGCCCCCGAGAATGGTTTTAGGCGCTCGTAGAAGGATCTCCTTGCGTCGGGGGCGGGGGGCTCAGGGGTAGCCCTGGGGCCCTCATTAAAATTTATTTCTAAAATGACGTAATGGAGTGACAAAAATGGACAAGTAATTAAGTAGATAAGTTGTGGAACCATTAGAAATTTGAATATAATAGCATCTCAATCGTCCTGAGCTGAATATATACAGGAAGGATATCCTCTATTTACAAATCTCTGTTTTGGATATCTACCGGAGGCCTGTACTGTTTACGCCCAACCACAAGATAATACCCTGTCGCAAACAAGGTGATACCTCCGAACATGGCGACGTTCCAGTTCATAGTCTGCGGCGTGACCGGACGCGCGATTGGGAAGAAGCAGAAGACGAAGAAGGAGATCAGGAACATGAGCGCGATGATGTTGATCGCCATGCCCCAGCGACCGAGGGAGAAACGGGCGGGAGGTAGCGGCTCGCGGCGCAAGCGTTTGGAGAGGAAGCAACCGATGGAGATGATGTAGGAGGAGAGGAGAGAGGAGATGGTGAGGGAGACGATGGCGTTTAGGGCAACGGAGGAGCCGAGATTGATTAGGGAGATGGCGACACCGAAGCCGAATGAGACCCATACTGCGTTGAGGGGGATGTTCCAGCCTGGATGGACCTATGTAATTTTTTTAGCAGGAGCTGGAAGGCCACAGGTTGGTGGAAACCCTACTTTGCGAAGGAATGGAGAAAAGGGTAATCCGTTGTCTCTGGCAAAAGACCAGATCTGGCGAGAAGCGGTCGCAACCTCACTGACGACGGCGGAGACAAGGGTGATGATGATGATGGCAACCATAATGTTGGCGCCAACGTAGCTGCGCGTGACATCATAGAAGAGCTGGATGAACGGGAAACCCGTCTTGCCGTTGAGAAGAGCGGCGGGATCGGTGATGGTAAAGCACAGCGTAATAACTGTGAGATAACCCAAAAGCGCATTGAGCGCAACTCCCCACATCATAGCCCTGGGAAGAGTGCCAGACGCATCTTTGACTTCTTCGGCTATTGAACATGAGCTCTGACAGTACGTGGAATTGGGACTGGACTGAGGGCCTACACATATGCACAGCGCAATCGAATCCCATCATTGAGCCCAAGGACGTGAGCAAGCCAATCATAAAAGCAACCCCCATGGTACTCCAATTACCCCCGTTGTTGAATTGGAGCAAAGCGACCTTTGCACTGTTTCGCGGTGCGAGAACCCAGAGAGGCACCAGGATGGCAAAAAGTCCAATGACGTGGAGAAGCAAGATCAGGCCTTCGATCAACGGTAATTTCTGAGCAAGAGAAGTGTTGAAAATGATGCAGAAGGTCACGACGGCAATGACGAGCAAGGTGCCATGCCATGGATGGGGTACGTAGGATTCATTGTTGAGGGTGATCAAGCCCTGGATGATTGTTCCGGCCAGAAAAGAAAGCCCGACTACGGAGCCTTGCCATCCTGCGGCCAGAAGCCAGCCTGCGCCATGTTGTCAGATAGATAGATGCTTGTAGACTGTAGAGTGGGCCCTACCAGTGATATAGCTCAGATACTTTTGACACCAGCGAGGGGAGAATTCGGATACCCAATGATACTGACCACCGGCAGTGGGAGACCTGATAGACCCTCATCAGCAACGTCATCAGAGATCATAATCAGGGCTCAGACATCGACCCCATCTCTCCTATACTCAGGTAGATGAAGACACTGGCGATGACCGTAATGGTGTAGCCCCAGAACAGACCCCCCGTGCCCCCATCGGTCAATGCAAAGAGGAGGTTCCTGGCACGGCGAAGTCAGAAAGAGAGAGACGATAGGCGTTGGGTCGGCAACGCTCACGCAAAGATGATCTCCCAGGTACAGATCAGGACGGCGCTGAAGCCGAGGATGGAGATGAAGCTGAAGTTGCGCTGTCGGGTCACACATTGTCAGCCAGCATCCTTCTATCAGGAATCGAGCGAAGTGTCCCTTACGCGGAGGACTTGAGATCTGCCCAGTATCATCATGTTATGTCTGTCGGACGAGGTCCCCATGTACTTGTCGGCCACGGTCTTGTAGTCGTGCATCTGGACCACACCGGCGTGCTGCTCGTCGCCGAGATGGGTGGTCTGTACATAGCCATCATCCCCCTTCGCCATTGAGTCTGCGAAAGGCATGTTTGGGAAGAAAATGGCAAAAGTGTGATACCGCAAGACGTGCGACACGCGAGGAAGCTGTTGATGAATTCCACAAGAAAAGCTTGGAGTTGAAATGGGGTTGGGGTGGGGTTGGGGGGACAAGCTCTTTCGCAGGAGTGCCAAATGATGCAGCCCGATTTCCAGGGCATGGCGCAACCGATGGGAGAACTTTTGCTGCAGCGTGCAGGCCCTAGTAGCTAGATAGCTACCATCTTTTCCAAGGAGGGAAGGTGAGCAGCAGTCGAGACCCGTACAACATAGCTAAGGTGCTTTGGCAGTTGGGGAGCTGAAAGCTAGGAAGTTTGGTGTAGGCGAGTTCATGGCAGGCTACTATTTGCCTTTTGTGCCGGACTCATGTCATATCATCCTAGTGTACTGATTGGCACTGTTGTGGCTTAGGCAACGGAAGTCCCGAATGCTTCCCCGTTGAGGGAGGTCTACAGCCGACCCTCGTCGGCTGCGCATTACGGGCCGATGCGTTTGGCTTGAGCGGAATTCCAATTGCAAATGAAGAGGTCTAGGATGAGGAGTTACCCTGCGAACGTTACGCTCTTGCGTTTGCTTACTGCTGCTTGCGTGATAAAGTCAATTGTAATGCCCCACATTCGACACGTTGTTATATAATCAAATCGCTTTCAGGCTTATCGAGGTTGTTCTTTCCGGAAAGGACAGTTACATCGCTCCCGGGCGGCATCTAGGAAATGACTTCCGGTTGGTTGCTAAAGTAGGTAACGTATACTTCTGTGCACTACTTTCAGTAGGGCGCCGGGGGGAGACAGGCTGTGCATCGTAGAAAAGTCAAAGCGCACGATAGGACGAAATTTGAACTCATGTTTTATCATTTCACGAGAACTAGGATCATTATTGCTTGGTCTATTTTTGCAATTCTTTGGCTGGAAGTATGATGAATTTGTACAGCGGGTGCTCTACGAAATGAGCATATCGAACTCGCAGAGGTGCGGTACTTACCAGTGTGGCCAATCCCAATGAGTAGTTCTATCATGTCAATCGGAATTTTTCCCCACTCTCTTCCAACCGACCATCGTCTTCTCGAAAGGGACTGTGGCTTGTGAACGAATTAAAAAGGACAAGACAGGGTTCCCTATCAGGATGTCCGATTGGATCCAGGATTGCAGATACCAACCGGGGTATGTGTCAAAACCCAGCTACATAATCAATTATGATGCAGGTACCGTTGTGGATCACGTCCACTTCCTTTTCGAGGGATGGTGAATTGATATAACGCCCTGTCTATCACACCTCGCATCGACCAAGCATCATTTTTTTTCTCGTCGCAATGGGCTTCCTCTACGCTTCTGCCACTCCGTGCTTCCTCACGACCTCGTCGCCGCAGAGCTGAAATCTAAACACTATTGAACATCATTTCGTGACTGCGAGGTCAAATCGGCAAATCCGTTTGCTTGGGATTCCGGCCATGACCGACAATACGAGTGTATCCGCCCCACTCGCTGTCATCACTCCGACAGACCACAGCGGCCTGGTCATCATCGCCTGTATATTTGGTTTGTTCCTGGTCTTGATTTTCATGATTGTCCGAGTGTTCGCACGACTGTATATCAGCCCACCATTCGGACGCGATGACTACGCCCTTTTTGTGGCCACGGTACGACCTAAGACGCTCTTGGTCCAGAGATATACATTAACAATGATCTCAGGGTTTCGGCATCATATATTCCGCACTCATCTTCACCGCCGTCGCCAAAGGCTTTGGCAAAGCGGAAAATCTGATCACTCCAGCAAAACTAATCGGCCTACAAAAGGTGCAGTCACCAGACGAGTGTTTCGAGACCTTGACTGATGTCGTAGGCTGCATACGCTAGCGATCTGTTCCTGTTGATTACGCTTTGGTGTTCAAAATGCTCGATGGCTTGCTTGTTCATGCGATTGACACCTCGCAAGCAGCACCAACGGGTATCAAAAGGACTTCTGATCGCGACAACCATCTGGTTGATACTCTCCATGTTCATTATCGCTTTACGATGTGACCTCGCTCACCCGTGGATCTTTATTGACACAAAGTGTCGTGGCTTGGTTTGTCAGTACTCGTCTGGAAACCTCTATTGCACTGACTGGGATCTAGGTAAATCGCTGGCAGGTCATTGGTGCCTTTGACATCGCAATTGAAGTGGCTCTGTTTGCCATGTCAATCCTCCTCGTGAAAGACCTCAAGATGGCTTTGACACGGAAGATTGGCGTCGTGATAGCTTTCGGTCTACGATTACCGTAAGTCGCCTAGAACCGTGTAACCGCCCAGCTGCTCATGACAATCTATAGCATGATCGCTTTCACGATCCTTCGGCTCCGCTCTTTTAGCATCCAGACTCTCTCCGACGACCCAACCTTGTCGGGCGTTTTCTTCTTCATCTGGTCTGTTATCGAGGTCGACTTCAGTATCTGCTCGGGCAACATCGCCTGCTTGAAACCCTTCATGGCAGCTTTCAACACCTCATACGGAGGATCGGCGGAGATTCACGCCTTGTCCAATGTGGCCCGCAGCGGAGGCGAGTCTGGTCTCAGCACCATTGGTTCGATGAGGTTTGACAGGCGAGTCAAAGCTCGGGAGGGTAAAGGCGCAGCGGAGTTGCCCCCGCGGCAATTTCGAAGCTTCTTGTCTCAACCAGATGGTCTTGGAAACGAAGCAGGTATCATACAAGGGGATGCGGAGAGTATCGAGAGTCATGGCAGCCGGCAGATGATTATTCAGAAGGATGTTTCATTCAATGTCGAGTACAATAATCGAGATACGGAAAATATGACCGTAGACGCCATTCCTTCTCATACAGAGTAAATTGAATAATCTATAAAACCACCCATTCTATCTTTCGCCTTAGTCTTCTGAATTCAGACAATCATGAACCGAGTGGGGAATCTGGCTGATAAGGAAGGGTTACCCCACTGGGCATCTCAAGCTCGTGGTAGTAGCTGCCACGTGATTCTTCGGACGAGGAAGCATTGCGGCCGGGGTTGAAATCCCCCGATATAACCTTGTAGTGAACTCTACAAATACATCTTTCCCGACTTTTTGCTATTCCTGTGGGAATCCTCCTGTCCATATACGCAATTCGGTATGCGATATAGAGAACGAGACCGAAGAACAGGAGAATTTGAAAGTATTATAGTTACGTCATAGTACTCTCTAAACACCTCTTGGAACGACAGACCCCTTGCTAACTATTAAAGTACCGGCACGATTGACGTAATGTGTCAGTGTTGTAAAATGCAAGGATGAGGTAAGAAAACGCAAGATGATATGACTTCAATAGTTTGATGTAAGTTTAACAGCCGTCATGGCTACGAAAGCCATGTCTCGCTTTGAGCAACGTTGGGCCGCGCTTCTCTCTCGCCAATACTATTGTTGTACTTCACTTACTCAGAACTCAAAAACGAGTCAATCGTTACATATGGCGAAGCTCTAGAGGTGCCTGTACCAGAAGACATTGATCCCTTCTTCTGTGCGCAGTTTCCACATGACTCACCCATTGAGCAGTATGAAACCCGCAAAAGTGAAATGTTCAACGATCCACGCATCCACGCCGTAAAACCACAATAAAAACGTAGGCGAGGCAGCGTGTCTTTCTGCTGAGTTGGTCTTTCCGGCTGTGGAATAGGAGAGGTAATTTGCACCATCAAATGCATACACGATGAAGGTTGGGGAGCGGCGTAATATTGAAGGGTGAGTAGATCAAGGTCACTATGGCAAAGCGCTGGCCCGTGATGCAGGTCAGAATACGAGAGAGGTGCTTCCAAAGCTTAGAATACGTTGTTGCCAGAACCAGCATTCCGAGCCACAGTGGCGATGTTTACTTACATTTAATTGAAAACTTCCTGCGTCCAATTCACCCGTTCCTATTTTCTCGGCCGCTTCAAGCTCATAGTCGAGCTGGTCAAACATTTATCCACCAATTTAGGGCCTAGCTTTGCTGGTCGCTGCTGTTGATTCTCTTGATATTTTCTGTCATGATCGTATTCATAGCTGTAGTGGGTATGCTGAATCTTATAAGACGAAGATTGAAGCTGCGAGGAAGGACAGTAGAAGGATGTTCTGAGAATACACTGCGTATAGAGTTCCCTGAAAGGAGATACTTTGCGAAGGCACATACATCGCGGCTTCGATCCGAGAAATGATGATGTTCACTCGTCAAGGGGTTGGTTGGGTTGGATCGTGGTGCGTATTTGATGATGGGTGCATTCATCGACTAAAGAGATGGGGGACAGCCGTTTCATTGAGATCTATGAGCTCAAGGGCTCTCAGGAGCATCGTCTTCCACGAGAGGCTTGTATTTGACAGCGCGGGTGAAGGAAAATAGGAAGGCTTCGGGAGGAGCAGGCGCAAAGCTTGAGGAAGAAACTGTTGATATTCAAAGCATAAAGCATATTTAATTTGCAAAACGCCGGCTCAGATGATGGGGGAAGTCGAAGAACTGCCTTCTTTGTAGTAGCGTCGTAGTAGTAGGAACTCTGAGGTGTTGAGCGGATGCTGGGTATTACTTGGATGGACATAACATAGGTGAGAAAAGCGAGATATCATCTCTTCAGAACACAACCAGAACGTAGTCGAGAAGACCCGCTTACTAGCATCTTCTAGACCTTAGCGAAAGGTTCAATTAGTTCATGTGAGGCTTGCTCTTATGTTCGGCGTCGCTGGAGTATATTTCACTCATGAGGCCCACGAAGATATGGGCCTCCGTGTTAGTGCCAAGTCTTGCATTGCTACGGTGGCCAAACAACGGTGTCAGTAATGGAGCTAGATTGCCTATCACTCAAAGAAGAAGATTAAATATTACGAGCTGTCGGGGTGAGTAGGTAGTTTTATTATAATTATTTGGACCGTTTCAATTTTGATGATCATGAATTCCTAGATACGTGTAATCGCAGTTGCTTTCGAAGCAAGAAAGCGAACCATTCCGACCATCATATCATCTCAGCATGATAGCAACTTTAAGAAGAAGACCTTCCCTTGCGTCCAGCTTCTTTAGCCTTCTCGCTGCCTGGCTTAAAGGATCCAGATGATGCCTGGCCACCTTGCGAGGCGATTCCTTTCTGAAGCAGATGTTGGCTTGTTGCTACCGTATGAGAGCAGTACTATATACCTGCTTGTCCGAATCCATCGATGTAAAGCCTCCCTGATGGCTGGGCTGGCCTCCCTGATGGCTGGACTGGCCTCCCTTTTGATCCATGCTGGCAACCTCCTCTTTAGGGCGATTGGTGAAGTTGCCGGGGTTGGTGTTGTCAGTCATGATGGCTGATATCGTATAGTTGTAATGGAGATTTTGAGGGATGCGAAAGTTGTGTTCCGAGGAAGACGGATGTCGTACCTGGCTGTATTAGTGTTTCTATGTTCCTTAGATCGTTTATGACGTGTCAGGTGAGGTCTAGACTACTCTCCAACTTATGATCTTTCTTCGATTATAGGAGTGGGGCTCTCCACAACGTGAGATTCCTTCGTTACCGTAAGTTTGCGCTATGAGAGGTAAAAGCCATTTTCTAAAGCCCATTCTAGAGAAGAACGACATGTTCGTCGCTCAGCAGCGTTGTAGCACTGATCTTCGCTCCGCGAATCTTGCCTTTAAGAAGATACAATCAGTTGCAGAAATGCTCTTCGGAAGGCACTCTACTAGTCCATAAGCAAATATCTTCTCTTATTTTTGATCGTTGGCGAGACCAGTCAATAGTAAAAGGAAGATCAATCGCTAGTCAGCGGCCACTTTGATGCTGGCCCTCACCTTGCTGAAAGGGTGATATGAAGCCTACAATGAGGGCAAGCTTTCCATTCGCATCATCCATGATGTCTCACAATGCAGAACGCCATGAAACGTCTGGAACAAAACCAGCCCATTGTTTGAGGGGTCTGAAACAGAGCGCTTTGATGATACCTCAGCCATCAACGATGGGATCATGGTGATGTAACAGCTACACCCTGCGATCATCGTTTGTGCCATCATACACAGGGCAACATCGTCTGCATTGCAATGGAGCTCTAACCGCGCTTCCAGTGTTCGGAATTCCTCTGGGGAAACTGACTGGTAACGCAGCATCCCGAGTGCTTGGCGGCGATACTTCACTATGCTTCAGAACTTTCCGTGCCTATGTGTGACTCCAATGTGTGTGGTGAAGCTGTGTTGGATGGCTTCGCATTCACGCTTTCCCTCTCCACTTAGTGCAATTATCGACAATTATGTTTGGGGACGTGTGCAGAGACGCATATTACCCCCTGATGTCAGTTCTGCTGACCGCAAAGCCATGAAACTCCTCAGACTAGATGGATCACGTAAGCCCCCAAAAATCTGTGCCTGTCGCAGTGGCCTTGTCACGAGTTGAGCTATTGCGAGCGTGATAAAATGTCTCGGATTGATTAGTCCACAGTTCCGATTGGACCATGCAGGCAAGGAGGCTTTCAGAAGCTGTCTCGTGAGCGGTCGAGGTGCCATGAATGTTACATTTGTACATTCATCGGTGGATGGGCAATCTCAACTCCTTCGCAGTCGAAAAGTTTCGATTGCCGCCACAAACGAACAGACAGCCCCAATGGCCAGACAAACAGCAGTCCCACTCAGACCAGAACTTGATGCGTGCGAGCTGCCTTTGTCTTGTTCACTGCCCTCCCCACTCATCTCAGGACTTTTCCCAGGCTCCAAGATGGCGAACACGACCATCGCTATGAAGGTAGCCACGAATTGTGGCACAGTTGCAAAGATATTCCAGATTCCCAGATACATACCCGCACTCGTGGAAGAAGCCTCGTCTTCAGGGTTGTGAGTGGGTGTGTGGTCGAACGACATATCCGCAAATTCGCAGCTGTCGCCTTGCGTGATTAATCTGTGACCTTCATCGTCGATAATTGTCTCCATCCTAGAGATCTCGGCACCGATGATCGCGAGAGGAGCCCAGCCGTACATGGCCCACGCTCTGGATCACCATCAGCACATGTCAATGAATGGAGGCAAGGCTGTACTTGCATCCCACAAAGGGCAATGACGGTGGTTGAGAAGTTGAATGAAGTTGATATTGGGGCCACGATCATGCAGCCCCCAAAAGCCAGCTGCGACATCCCCCAAGCTGTGACAATGTCCATCTGGTACTTGCCCAGAAGACGGCGAATTCGAGATCCACTCTGGAAGAGAAAGGTGGTGGATGGCTTGCCGGTTTTCGAGGGAGATTGCACAATCCACGGCAACACAACAGAGCTGCCGAAAGATATAACAGAAAACAATACGAACGCCAGAGAGCCCTTTCGAGCTATGTCGCCTACCGCGTCGTCGGACTTATTTATCTCTTCAGCTGTCTGCGCATTCTGACGATAGTATGTCTCCCCAACCCATGTGGTTCCATATACTGAGACTATTAGTACCTCGAGTCTGCGCCTACGGTTCAGATGAGCGAATGCGTACCGAAGAAAGGAGACCAGCCTGTCCAGGGTCTGTAGTCAGCGATCGATTTCGTCTCCATCTCACGAATAACAAGACACTGACCGATCCAAGACCAAAAGGTAATCCGGCAAACAGCCTGGAGCCTTCTCGGCAAATGTAGCGCCTTTTTGACGACAGTTGAAACCTTCATCACGCATGAACGACCATCTTTGACACTGGGTATCGTTAGGGACATCAAATTCATCAATTCTTGAATGACCTCACCATTCTGAAGACAGCACACGCTCCTCTACGCAGCAGCACGTGATTAGAGAGCAGCTCATGATCGCTATGGACGCAATGACGCAGATCTGCTTCAGCTGGCTGTCGCCGAGCCCATGTCCTAAGAATTTAATCAGATCCACGGTACCAGCGAAATATGCTAATATGTGACCGAGGCCAAGCATCCGCCCAGCTGCAGAGGTCAGCATGTAAACGTGAGAGCAAGGTATGCGGAGTCGAGAGACACACCCCAAGCAGAGCCAAGCTGTTGCTCTGATTCTGGGAGGGTGTCCACGATTAGACTGCGGGCGGCAGCTTGCACTTCAGCTAATTCAGTCCAAGCCAATATATAGCGAGACGGGTTGAGGCAAACCGCCGTTGATCGCAAAATCCACAAAGTAGATGCAGATTATGGCTAGTGTTGTCTTCATCGTAGCTGTCTGTTCCACTGTCAGACACCGGTTTTCGCATATGCGCAAGGCATGCGGCACTCGTCGAGACAAACCTGTTCCTCATTGTGGGAGAGAAAGCGCACGATCTCGGGCGCCCAGGCCAGGACACACAAGCCAGTTGCGACAAAGGCCGAGCACAGCAGTGGGTATGGCCGCCTCCGCCCCCATTTCAGTGTCGATGAGTCCGTTATCGACCCGATGACTGGCTGCATGATCAGACCTGATAATGGGGGAGCGATCCACACGAGGGATGTTTGACTCTTGGCGAGGCCTAATCCTAGAAGATATGGCGTGAAGTCTACCGCGAGTAAGTACGTGGACATCAGAGGGATACTCTCTTAAAGGAGCTAGATACATGTCATTTCGACTCCCCAGGTAAACCTATGTCGTCCCTTGGATAAGCAGATGACTCGCGTCGTCGTGATGACAAGGACTTACTGTAGCCCAACCAAGACCAAGGTCAAAAGGACCATTCGTACGGACTTTGTCGGACCCCTGATACGCGCAGTACCGCGCCATCTGATGGGTTGAGCCATGAACGGTTCGTCCAAGCCGCTGCTGCGAAGAAGAGTACGCGTGCCAAGCCAGCAGCCCATTGCTTGCCTCAGTCCCTCAGACCTGCCGAGCCACCGCTAAGCCCCTTCGGGTTAGCTCCCGTTTACTAAGCCCCTTCGGGTTAGAGTACTGACTTCGTAGCTAAACGGCGGTAGGTTTAAGCGTAAAACCCTGTATTTTTATTAGGTTTATATTATTTTCGCGGGCCGCTTATATAAATTTTTTCGTTAATTTTTTTCTTTATTATTAATTAATTTTACGACGCGATTATTATTTAATTATTTTAGAATAAAATTTAAATTAATCGCGCGCTAATACTTTTATATATACTTTTTCGAATATAATTATCTATAATACTATCTATTATATATATAACGAAATAAATATAGATTATTTAAAAATCCTTAATTATAATTACGCCGCGGAATAGGGAAGAGAAGAGATAAAACTAATCTTTATTCTCTTCCCCGGAGTAGAGAAGAGAATAGATAAAGAAGGGAAAAGAATATTAAAAAAAAAAAAAAAAAAAGAGATTATTTATTAATTTTTATCTATACTCTTATTATAAAGTTAATAGTTATAGCCGACTAATATACTCTTTTAATACGTATTTTAATTATATTAATCTTTATCTTAACTTTAAATTATACTAGTTATTTTAATATATTCCTAATTTCTTTTATTAAATATATATTTACGATTTATTATAAAGAAAGTAAATATAATATATTCAACTTTTATTATATTAAATATTATAGAATATTAATATTTTCTTTATATATCTCTATTAGATTTTTTAATAATCTAATATCCTTCGCTTAAATAATTATACGTTTAGTATATATAATAATAAGATTCGTTATTATAAATTCTAAAAATTAATATATTTAGTAATATAATAGGCTTAAAATTTATTAGAAAGTAATATAATTATATAGTACTCCGTTATCTTTTATAATACTTTTAAAGTAGTTAATTATTATCGGAAATTATAGTTTAATTATATATTTTATATAATCTTTTAAACTAGATACTAAAATAGCGCTTTAGGAATAAGAAGTTTAATAGTTTTCTAATAATATCGAATTTAACGAAGTATAGATACTAGTAATAAATTAATAAATTAATTAAGATAAAATTAAATAAAAAAACGAAATATTTACGTCTTTAATTTATACGGTATTATAATTACTAGTACCTTAGTATAAGAGCTAGTACCTTAGTATAAGATAGTAACTTATTCGTACCGCTAGATAGAAGAAGGAATATATAATACACTGAGACTAAATCTTAACCACTATTTTATTTCGTTGATACTATAATTCTTACGTGTCTTGTTTCGTTAATACTATATTCTTACTAAAAATAAAGATAAAGAAGCGGGAAAAGGATATAATAAAGAGCGAGGACGAGAATTTAATTAATAATATAAATAAAGACTAGTTTAATAACTTTATAGAAAAAAAAATTCCGAGAATCTTTTAAAACTCTTATTACTAGTCTAGTTTATAAAAAAGAAAAAGTTAAAGAATATAATTCTAGCCCTTAAATAAGACCTTTTATAATAATATTATATAAAATATTAATATTATAAATAGACTCGAGAAGGTATAAAAGATAAATATATAAATTTATAAACTAGATTTTCCGAGTATATAATAAACTAGAGTTCTTCGAAACGTTTATATTCGACCCGAGATTCTACGTTAAAAAATTTAATAATAAGGAAGAAATCGAATATAAGATTATTCTTTAAATTATAGCCGTTATCTAGGCCTTATATAATAATTAAATATTTAGGTTATAATAGTTTGGAGGTTATATATAGAAACGAGTTTTTAAAACCGATTTTATTAAAACTAGTTAAGAAGATTAGACTTTTCTAAAAATCTTTATAAAGTAATAAAAATATAGGTAGGACTCTTAAAGATAAAAAAAGATAAAATAAGAATTATAATTATAATTAATAATAAAATATAAATAAAATAAGTATAAAGATTAATATAATAATAATAAAAGTTATTATATTAATAAATTTTCGGGTATTTTAATAAACTAGCTATAATGAATATTAATCTAGATAATTAACCGTATTTAATAAAAGTATATTTAGAAATCTAAACGAACTAGCTATTTTCTTTTAATTTTATAATAACTTCGTAAACTCTTTAAATTAAATAATTCGTTCTAGTTTCTTTTCGAGTTTTTTATATTTACTAAATTTCTAAAATATCTTTACTCTCTTTATTATTCTAGTATACTTCGGTTTTAGAAGTATCCCGAATACTCTTTTTATACCTTCTTTATCTTTATCTAGAATCTATCTATATTTAATAAAATTATAATTATTAGGTTATAGTTAATTAAATCTTAATATTATAACTTATTTATAATTATCCTCGTCTAGCGTTATATATTTATTTATTCCTCGGATATCCTATTAATTTCCGTTAAATAATTTATAAATCTTTAGATTTATAGTAAATTAAAAGATTATATTATATTATAATACGCGCTCGAGTTTATCGAATATTTTATTAAATTATAATAAACGTTTTTATAACCCTTTATATATATATTAACCTATAATTAATATTAAATAGTATATAGATTAATATAAAAATATATTAGATAATTATTTCTTCGTATATACGAGAACCCTATATATTTATATTTCTTTAGCGAATATTTATCGTAGTATTTAATCTTCGTTTATAATAATTTAAATATTATAATCTAGTATTTTCGATAATTATTATAAATTACTCGTATTATATTTTATTAATCTAATATAATTAAAGTCTTAATAATATTCTTTTAATTTTCTTTTTCGGTATTACTCTCGATATTATAATTTTCCTCGTTATTTATCTTCTATCGAATTTAAAATATCTAGTTTATTAATTTTAATGAATTTTCTAAATTTTTTAAAAACTCCTTATTTATTTAATTTAGATTTTTATTATTATTAATAATTATTTCTCTATTTAAAGACGCACCGACGGTTTTTATAATAACGCGGGTATATTTACCTTGAAAAACCTTATTATATATTAATCCCGTTTAATTAATATAATATAAATTAATATAAAAATTAGAATATATATTTATTAATAGTATCGATCTTCGCTTATTAAGTCATTCTTTATTAATTTATAATTAATAAATTTAATTATTCTTTATTACGCGTTAAAGTTTTTTCTATTTATTAAATTATTTTTTAATTAATAGTTTTAGCTAGCTTTACCCGAAGGTTTTTTATAAAACGATTTACTAAACGGTTTCTTAATTTTATTATATTATAGTTTTTATTTAACTCTTTTTCGATTTTTTCTTTTTTTCTTTATTAAATAAACGACCCCGATTATTTTATTTTAAATTAAATATAAATAAAGATTAACCCAAGATTTATTTCTCTTTATCGGTTATAAAATAATTAGCGATATATAATATATTAATCTCTTTTATTATTTATTATTCGGTATTAAATTTAATTAATATCTAGATATAGGCTAGTTCTAGGCTTTTTAATCTTTTAATTTAATTATAAAATAATTAATAAAAGTTATTTTATATTATCCTTTTTTATTATTTATTATATAATATTATAATAATATTTATAATAAATTTTTATTAAAGAGACTAGTTATTTTAAATATATTAATCTTTATATCCTTTAAATTTTAATATAAATTTAATTTCTTATTTAACTATTATTAAAAGGGAGAATTCTACGATAAAGTAGTTACTAAATAGTATTAAATATAAAGATAAGTATAATTATAAAAAATTAAATAATGAAAGAGCCGGATATTAAAATATCCAAGTAATTTAACGAGTTTATTAATTAAATAAATAATTAATAAAATCTAGAAGTAAAAGAAAAATATAAACGATTTAGAAATAAATTATTAACGCTATTACGTATACGTTCTACTAGTACTAGTACCTTAGTACGTATTATTAGCATCGGCAAATCTTAAAAGTAAATATTAATATACTCTAAGCGCTATCAGCCTTATTAGAAAGCCGTCTACGGGTTTACGCTAAAACTCTATATTAAATGCCGACCCGAGGTTCAGTAGGATCAGTAAGTTAGGGGTCCGGGTAGGGTCCTGTCAGCAAATAGTACTTGCTGTCAGTAGGTTCAGCAGGTTCAGTAACTCGATAAATCGTCAGCAACTCAAATATCAGACGAATAGGCCCATTACATGCCCTATAGCATGCGCATTGGCATGCGCATTGGCATGCGCCATAGTATGGGCCATAGTATGCCCCATGGCATGCGCAATGGCGTGCGAATGGCATGCGCAAAGGTATCCTGAATAGCATGCGATGTGCGCCCCCCGCAGCAGCCCCTAAAACATCAGACGAAAGCCCCCCATGGCATGCGCAATCAT